>Ga0209536_100000617_pt1 | contig 57644 bp, 41 predicted proteins | sample DeeMarSeWOR28_12_FD_187461 | JGI IMG/M metagenome (GOLD analysis project Ga0209536, IMG submission 187461) | Marine sediment microbial communities from White Oak River estuary, North Carolina - WOR-2-8_12 (SPAdes) (version 2) | ecosystem: Environmental > Aquatic > Marine > Intertidal zone >... | reverse complement strand
AAAACCCTGTTTCATTCTTTGCCACCGAAAAATCACTGGATGACGTAAATTCTAGGTAGGTCCACTGTCACCGGCTATCACCTGCTCCACCAGTGAGGGGCTCACTTCACCGTACCCCCTCGAGTCAAAGACCGACGACAGTGTCGTCGCAACGTTTCGCCGCCGCCTCGCCTCCTCGAACATGATGTCGCGGAAGCCTGCTGGCAGTCCTAATGGTCCCATCTCTGGCATTGCCCCATAATGTCGAAAGCCCCTCCCGGCGTTCCGGGAGGGGCTCTCAGATGCTCACTTCATAGCGGTGCTAGCCGTTCCCTTTGCCAGGACAGACGCGCATATCCCTCGCGTGATGATGATTCGACGATGTGGCGTATGTCCCGGACACTGCGTTCATGGCGATGCTATAACAATACCCAAACCCGCTACAAAAGTCAATACCCCGCGAGCAAAGCCCATTCTCGCTAGAATTCCGCACTTATGCCGATCGAAGGGAGAACCCCGATGCTCTCGTTGAACTCTGGGCGGCTCTCCTGCTCGTTCCACCGTACCGAGGTTACGATCTTGCTGTTGTAGACATTCTGGATATCCACATAGGCGATAAGTGCCCAGGCTGGGAAGTTCCAGCGGCGATCCACCCGAAGATCCAGGGAATGGATGTTCTTGAGCCTGAGGGAGTTATAATCGGACACATTCTGCGTTCCGTCGGGATTGTAGGGGGTGTACGGTCGCCCGGTGGCAAAACGGAATCTAAGACTCGCCTCCCAGCGCTCGTCAAACCGGTAGCCGCCGCTGAGATTGAGGATAGCTCGCTGGTCATATGTTCCGGCTCGTTCCACTCCATCCAGAGCGGCGAACCGCGTATCGCTGAAGGTGAGGCTTATCAGACCATAGAGGGGAATCTCGGAGAGTTTCTTCTGGACGAGAAACTCCACCCCGTACGATCTTCCGCTGCCCTCGCTCACCAGAGGATCCAGCCCGAACGACGAAAAATTGTTCTCGGACCCCTGGTACCCCCCGCCGGTATTTGCCATGACCAGATAGGGCCGAATGACGCTGGCCGGGTAGTCACGGTAGCGCTTGGCAAATGCCTCAACACGGACCTTCAGATCAGCCAGGGGAAGGTGTTCTACACCCAGGATGTACTGCTCCACTCTAATCGCGTCAAGGCTCGTATTGCCCGGTGCGCCGACCAGCCAAACATACGAAGGGAACTGACGATAGAGTCCCGCACTCAGTGTCAACGTCGTCTGCGGTGAGAGGGTGTGGCTGAGCGAACCGCGCGGTGAGAAGTAGAACTTGCGGTCGATGACGCCAAAATAGTCTATTCTGCCACCCAGCGTGAGCTGAAGGTGGAAGGGCAAACGTTGGACGGCCTGACCGTAGAGGGAGCCCTTGTATCCTGAGCCACCCTCGCCGTCGAGATCTGCCGAAATGGTATCCCCAAATGACGTACCGAATGGAGGCAGTTTGATGGTATAATCACCGCGGACCCTTTTGACCTGTGATCCAAACGTGAACTCCGTGTTGCCCCGGAAAGCCTTGAGGACCAGATCGAACCTCACGCTGGTCTCGCTCTCTTTGGATAGGTTCAAAAAGATGGGATTGAGCATCACATCTCTCTGCTCGCCTTCGTACTCCACGTACCAGCGGCCGAGCGTCACGGTGGAGAATCCGTTCTTGAAAAGGTGTCGCCAGCTGAGACCGGCCGAATACTGCGACTGATTTGTTCCATAGATGCGAGAGTTGTCGTAGCGATCCTCAGAGGTCTCGGAGAAAAAATTCACATCATCCAGGGCGCCGATTCCCAGAATGGTCAAGGTGTTCGATTCATCCAGGCTGTAGTCAAACCGACCGAGGAAATCCCAGTATTCCGGCACGAAGCTGAAGCCGGAGGCCTTGAAGATGAAGTCCAGATAGCTCCTGCGAGCAGAGAAAATGAATGAACCCTTCTCCTCCAGAGGTCCTTCGAGGTTCAGTCCAAACATCGTTGCGGAAACAGTTGCCTTGCCACCGAGTTGGTCGCGACGCCCATTCCTCAGGTCGATACTCAAAACGGATGAGAGCTTATCCCCGTACCGGACGCCGAAGCCTCCGGTGGCGAAGGAGGTTTCCCGAACGAAGTCGAGGTTGATAAAACTCAAAGGGCCGCCTGTCGCCCCCTGAGTCCCGAAGTGGTTGATGTTCGGGATTTCGATATTGTCGAGAACAAAGAGGTTTTCCGAGGGCGCGCCACCTCGAACCACGAGGTCATTCCGGCCTGGTTCCACCTGTGCGACTCCAGGGAACACGGAAATGGCGCGGACCACATCTTCAAACCCGCCGGGCGACCGCCGTATCTCTTCATAAGAGAGATTCTGGACACTGAGGGGGACATCAGGGTTCTTCTGGAAATACGAAGCTCTCACTTCGATGGCCTCCAGGTCCACGGGCATCTGTCCGAGCCGTATCACTATCGCGGTGGGCTTTCCTGCATTGACCACTACGTCTGAAACGACAAGCGGCTCGTAGCCCACTAGAGAGGCACGCACCTCGTAGGTCCCAAATGGCACCCCCTTGATGGTGAACTCACCGTTAGCATCTGAGGATGCGCCTAGAGCAGTCCCCAAGACCTGGACGTTCACCACGGGCAGCGCCTCCTGTGAGACCTTGTCGACCACAGCGCCTGTGATCATCCCTGTCTGGCTCTGTGATCTCCCTGGTATGAGGAGAAGGAGAAGAATGATCGGAGCGAGAATGCGCACTTTTTCGGAGCAAATCCTGAATATGAACGATTTGTTCGGTATCGGGTAATAACAGGTCGGCCCGGGCTCGGGTTCCCTATGCATCCGGATAAGCCCTCATCTTCTTCACCTGGGACCTTCGCTTCTTCAACTGCAGGCGTTTCTCCCGGGCCTCCCTTGAGGGTCGGCTTAGGACCCGCCGCTTTCCGGTTTTCAAGCCCTCCCTGAGCAGTTCCACAAACCGGCTGGTCGCCCGCTTCCGGTTTGCCCACTGGCTGCGTGAGCCCTCCTCGACAATCCGTACTCCCCCGTCGGAGGTCAACCAGCGCTTGAGAGCCTTGGTCAGTCTGCTCCTCTCCCCCTCGGTAAGGGAGTTGCTCTCCTTCAGGTTGAACACCAGCTCCACCCTGGTGGAGGCTTTGTTGACATGTTGGCCTCCCGGGCCGGAACTGCGCGAGAAGCGGAAACGCAATTCGCTTTCGGGAATGGCCACGCGCGACGTGATCCGGAGGATTCTGGACATTTACTCAATATACGGTAACCTCTCCTAATCCCCAAGTTTGGAAATGAGATCTCTTATCCGTATTTTCTTCCCGTCGTCGCCCGTAAATCCCATACAGCTGTCAACCATGGCTCATACCAGTCGACACAGCTACCACGTCGAAGTTGTCCGCAGTAGCGGTCTGGGATCGAATTGGATCGTCCGCGTGTACAAGAAGTTCCTCTTCTGGAAGAAAAGGATCAGCTCAGACTGGTTCCTTGACAGCGCCCAGGCTGAGCGATTTGCACAGCGTCTCAGGGAAGATCTCCTCCAGAAGGACACTGTCCAGAAGCTGAGAGAGCGCAGACCGGGCTGGACACTTCATCGACCAGCCCGGTAGGCGATGAAACGCATTTCCCCGGCCACATCGCGTTCTATTCTTTTCGCTCTCCCGAATCACCCAGAATGTCCCCCTAACGGCGAACCAGGTGTATGATGACAGAGAATGAGAAACCGGGACTGTTGCGCTCATATCCGAGAGTCTTCTGGGTAGCCAATGTCATGGAGCTCTTTGAACGAGCGGCCTACTACGGGTTGAATTCGGTCCTCGCCATCTACCTCACGAATTCGCTCATAGACGGCGGCCTCGGATTCTCCGAGCAGTCTGTCGGTTTTCTCCAGGGTGTCATCTACGCCTGCACCTACATTCTCCCGATTCTGGGCGGGGCACTAGCCGATCGTTATGGCTACCGACGCATGTTGCTCCTCGCCTTTTCCCTGCTGGCAGTCGGCTACTTCGCCAGCGGCCATATGACCAGCTACGGAACCATCTTTGTCTCGCTGCTTGTCATGGCGACCGGTTCCGGGCTGTTCAAGCCTATCATCTCCGGCACGATTGCCCGAACCACCAATGAGGAGAATTCGGGGTTTGGATTCGGCATCTACTACTGGATGATCAACCTTGGCGCGTTCCTGGCCCCGCTCGCTGTCAGCTACTTCAAGGGGTTCTCCTGGAATCTCGTCTTCACCGCCTCCTCCCTTTACTGCGCGCTGATGATTCTCCCCACCCTCTTCCTGTATCGGGATCCGCCCAAACCCGAGAGCAGGAAATCCCTGAGGGAGGTGCTCGCCGGTGCAGCAATGGTCCTGGGCGACTCCCGATACATGTTGATGATCTTTGTCTACTCCGGCTTCTGGATCCTCTACTTTCAGAACTTCGGATCCGTCCTCTGGTTCCTCCGCGATTTCATCGATCCGGGGCCAGTGAACGATGCTTTTGCCTCAATTGGTATTCCGTTCAGTTTTGACGCCGAACACGTGACGGTCATCAACGCGGGAACGATAATCCTCCTCCAGGTACTTGTCAGCCGAATCGTAAAATCCTTCAAGCCGCTGCCAACAATGGTTGGCGGAATCACCGTCGGTGTCCTGGGATTTGTGTGTCTGGCATTCGCCTCCACCCCCTGGATCTTCATTCTCGGCATCGCTGTCTTTTCCATCGGAGAAATGACGGCCCATCCGAAGTACTACAGTTACATTGGCCTGGTCGCACCACAGGACAAGAAGGCCGTCTACATGGGCTACGCTTTTCTCTACGGAGTGATCGGAAGCCTGCTCGGGTCGAACCTTGGCGGCGCGATGTACGAATCGATACTGAAGCCCCTGGTCGGGCGACCTGATGTCTCCGGTGAAATCAGAAGTTTCTGGCTGACGTTCGCTGCAATGGGTGTTGTCGCAATGGCCGGGCTTCTCCTCTACAACCGGTTTTTTGCCCTGGATACGCCATCCGCTCGCCGCAACGCACGGGCCATTATGGGCGGGGTATACTCGCTGCTCCTCTTTTCAGGCTGCTGGTTTCTCTATATGTCCGTCTTTGCGGGCGAGACTGTCGAATACAAGACAATGGTCCAAGCCATCATTATGCTCACGATCGGAGCAGGCGGGATCACGATCAGCCTTCGACGCGGCGTGGACTAGACCATCCTTCCTTCTCTTCCTGCAGAATCGGGGATTCCTTTTTTTCACCATCAGGCCTGTTCTGCCTTGTCCCTCCATGATGATTTCCCGAAAACAGGGGTAGAATGTTGAAATACGCCTGAATGGGTACCCTCTGGCATGGCCTTTGCAATCTTCACTAGCGGGAAATCACACGCTGAGAATCATGCAGGAGGCTTGAGAGAGATGCTACCCATGATACCCCGACTTGGCGGAATGCTGGCGGTTATGGTCGCCGCAGGGGTGCTCCTGATTGCCGGTTGCGAGAAGAACGAGAACCCGACCGACCCATTCGGGGGAGTCACAGAGAATGACGCGGCTGACCTCATGGCCAGCACGCTCGGCGGGAGTCAGTCGACAGGCGGCCTGACGGCCCAGATGGAGGAGGTCACCTACGTTGTCGGGGGAGGCCCGCTCCCGAAGCTCTCCGCAGGTGCCATTCCGGCTGGGACGACTTTCGACACGACGATCGTCAGGCAGCTGACCGGCCTCTTCAGCTACAACTACACCTTCCATTACAGCTATGAGTTTACAACGGCAAACACCCTTCGGTTTGCCTATTCCATGAGAGGCACGTTTGATGTCCCGCGGGTTTCCTCAGACGACAGCGCACATGCCGTACTGGATGTATCAGGGATCTTCTCGGGACAGTATCTTGTCTTCAATGGGACATACTTTCGTCTCGGCAGTCAGACCATCAAGGTGCGGGAGGAGCGATCTCTCCAGAGCGAGACCACCATGAATCTGATCAACGTTAATGTGGATAAGGCAACGCGAATGATCGAGAGTGGTTCGGCTACCATCAGTCTGATGGTGGTCGGGAGCGAGGGGCGCGCGCTCTCCTACACTGCTTCCCTGACGTTCGAAGGAAACTTTAATGCGACGATGGTCATCAACGGTCGGTCCTTCGTCATCAATCTGCAGACAGGCACCGCTGAGCCCGCATAGATGTCGTGATGGAAGCTGAGGGAGAAAGGCCGACGCGTTTGTCGGCCTTTTCTCTTATGTGGCGGGGGATCTGGACTCGAGCTGGTCGGCCACCTCCCGGAGTGAGGAAGTTGGGAGCCTGCAGGTATAGCCCTGACAGACATATGCCGTCGGCTGATCATCGATCATGACGTGGCCCGCAACCCAGGGGACCATGGATGTGAGCAACGCCTCCTCCTCCCCGCCACCGAGCAAGAGGAGAACCTTGTTGGGGAGGTACCTGCCGGTCACCTCGTCGAGTATCTCCCTCGTCCGGGGGTCATCAAGGGAACCCGCCACCACAATCTGCAGCGGCGAGCTGTGGTAGAGATCTAGAGCCGCCACCATATTCGGCATTGCCACGGGATGTCTTCCCATAGGTGCAGCGAATGCCGCCAGCAGCCTAGTTGCTCGCTCTCTCAATCTCTGGTCATCCATGATGGAGGAGAGACGGAGGAGAGTTTTCAGGGCCACCGAATTCCCGGACGGTTCGGCTCCATCGTGCTGTTCTTTCATCCGAAAGAGGATCGACGGATCGTTGCCTGCGGTTTCGAAGAATCCGCCCTTTGCATCATCCCAGAACAGAGCGAGCATTCTCTGCGACAGCTCGCCGGCTCGGTGCAACCAACCGACGTCAAAGGAAGCTTCGTACAACTCCAGGAGCCCCTCTGTAAAGTAGGCGTAATCCACGAGCTGCCCCTCGAATCTTGCCTCGCCGTCACTGTATCTGCGAAGGAGGAGCTTCCCTTCAGAACTGTAGAGGTTCTCCCATACGAACGCGGCAGCCTGGGCAGCCGCCGCCACGTAGCCTGGCCTTCCCAGGGCGACGCCCGCCCGGGCCAGAGCTGCTATCATCAGGCCGTTCCAGGAGGTGAGGATTTTCTCATCCCGGCGTGGGCGCGGTCGCAAAGCCCGTACTCTCAACAACTCCTCCCTGGAACCAGCAAGCAGATCTCTCACCTCGTCCATATCTCCTTCCGGCGAGGCGAAGCCATCCGCTGACGGCCGTGCGACGTAGAGGATGTTCTTTCCGGTAAATTCATGCTGAGGGTCAGAAAGGGCGTTCCCCTCCTCCCGAATCCCATAGTACGCACAGAAGGCCTCTCCGTCCTGGCCCAGTATCTCCATGAGCTCCCTCTTTGACCAGACATAGAAAGCCCCCTCCCCCTCTTCCTCTGGATCTTCCGGCCTGGGACTGTCCGCATCTTCAGCCGAGTAGAAACCACCCTCCGGGGATCTCAAGTCACGGAGAACATAGCCTGCCGTTTCCCTGATCACTGTGGCGTAGGCGGGATTTTTCGTAATGTGGAAGAGGTCCACGTACGCGTTTATCAGCTGGGCTTGATCGTAGAGCATCTTCTCAAAGTGTGGTACACGCCATTCTCCGTCAACGGAGTACCGGTGAAATCCTCCGCCTACGTGATCATAGATCCCGCCGCGGGACATCGCCCGGAGCGTCGTCTCCACCATCTCCAGCGCATTCTGGTTGCCGCTTCGGCCATAGTATCGCATGAGGAAATCCACGACCGAAGGACGCGGGAACTTGGGGGCACCCCCGAAACCCCCGTGTGTCGAATCGTAGGTCTGCGCAAACTCCTGGTAGCAGCGGTCGAGGAGATCCTGACCTGGCACTCCTTCGGTCAGCGGGCCTGCCGAGACCTCTTCAAGGAATCCGGCGATCGCATCTGCGGACTCAGTAACCCTGGTATTCTCCCTCTCCCAGACCTCATGGATGCGCCGAAGAACCTCTGGAAATCCTGCCCGCCCGTAGCGGGATTCTGGGGGGAAGTATGTGCCACCGTAGAACGGTTTCAGATCCGGTGTCAAGAACATGGACATTGGCCAGCCCCCGTTCTGACCCATTGCCTGCAGAGCAGTCATGTAGATCCGATCGACATCCGGCCGTTCTTCCCTGTCCACCTTGATACTCACGAAATACTCGTTGAGGAGCGCGGCAATCTGATTGCTCTCAAATGATTCCCTCTCCATTACGTGACACCAGTGGCAGGTTGAATACCCGACGGAGAGGAAGATGGGCTTCTGTTCGACCCGCGCTTTGTCAAACGCTTCGTCACCCCATGGATACCAGTCGACCGGGTTGGAGGCATGCTGCTGGAGGTATGGGCTCTTTTCGTTGGCCAGTCTGTTGCGTGTTCTCGTTGTGTCCATGCGATTTATGTCGGTGTGATCATCCCCTCTCCTGAGGTGGGAACACCGCTGTCACCGACCGGAGTTCCATGAATGCAATCTTGGCGAGCAGGAGCGGAGACTGTGCCGATCTCGTGGTGACGTGGGGCTTGATTCATCAGCCCCGAAGGGGAAGGAGGCTGTCCGGGAGCGGGATGGCCGGAGGGTAGATGAGTGGAGCTGAGGGGGATCGAACCCCTGACCTCGTGAATGCCATTCACGCGCTCTCCCAGCTGAGCTACAGCCCCGATTCGCACCTTGGGGAACAAATATACCAATTCGCTGAGAGATTGTCAATTGCCCTCTGTCTCTTGAAACTCCCTCAATCATTTCGTATGTTTGCCCAATCAAGAGGCTAAGCGTAGAGAGTGTATGAAAGACTTGGGCAGAGCATTTTCCTTTCCTTTCAAAGATCCGAACTGGATCGGCAAATTCCTCGTCGGTGTGGTCTTCATGCTGCTTTCGATCTTCCTCGTGGGGATCTTTGTACTCGTCGGGTATTTCATACAGATCACACAACGGGTCATGAGGCAGGAAGCCCTCCCTCTGCCCGAGTGGGGCGACATCGGGGGAAAGCTCGTGCTCGGCTTCAAGTTCTGCGTTGTCTACTTCCTCTACCTCCTGCCGGTCTTTCTTCTTATGATCCCCTTGATCGTGTTGCCTCTCCTGGCAGAAATCTCCGGAGACGAAGACGTTTTCGCTCTCGTCACCCTTGTGTACAGTTTCGCCTACACTCTTGTTGTCATCCCCTACAGTCTGGCCCTCACAGTCTTGATTCCGATCATTATCTATCGCTTTGCAGAGCGCGAAAAGATCAGCGACGCCTTGGACCTTGCCGCGGTCATCCGTGAGTTCAAGCACAACTGGCAGAACACGGTAATCGTTGCGCTCATAGCAGTGGCCATCCAGTCCTTTGCGGGCGTAGGTATGATCGTTTTCTTTGTCGGTCTCTTTTTCACCATCATGTACGCGTACGTCGTTTCAGCGTACCTGACCGGAGCCCTGTATCTGGAACGGAAAGCGGATGTGGTGTAGAGTGGAGAGAGTGTGGAGAACGGTCGTTGCAGCGGGGATGATTGGCGTGTTTCTCTGCCTTCAGGGATGCAAAGACGAGATCACCGCGCTCCCGGGTGAAAGCCCGTCAGATGTTGTCTTCCCTACCAGAGAGGTCAGTTACCTCCAGCATCTCCAGCCTCTGTTCAACCAGGCGTGCGCCCTCTCCGGATGCCACGATGACGGCCCTCATCCCAGCCAACTCCGTCTCACGTCATACCAGAACCTGATGTTCACCTCCCTGCAGGTAGTGGTTCGCGGGGAGCCGGACCAGAGCGTTCTCGTGTTTCGGATCGAAGGGTCATTGAGTCCGCGGATGCCTCTCAATTTCAATGCGTTGAATCAGAATCAGATCAACGGCATACGCACCTGGATAGCAGAGGGTGCGCTCAATAACTGATCGCTAGTCGCGAATTTCCCTGGCATCCTGGCCCCACAACAACTTGGCCCGCAGCACCTCGAAGTAGGATCTATCCGTTCGCTTCACCAGCCGTAGGGTATGCATCGCTTTCCGGATGGTGAACTCCACCGGGGGCCGAAGAAACGCATCTATCTGGCCGTCGCTGGAGAAAAGCACTTCGTTGCTCTCCGCCTGGACGACCACACGAATGATGCTCCGTTCTGGGACGATGAGGGGTCGTCCGCTGAGCGTGTGTGGAGAGATCGGTGTGATGCCGATGACGCCACTGGTGGGAGTGACAATGGGCCCGTTGTTGGAGAGCGCATAGGCTGTGGAACCTGTGGGAGTAGAGATAATGAGACCGTCTCCCCTGTAGGTGACCGCATATGCCCCGTCAATATGTGCTTCCAGATCCACGATGCGCGGGGACCGGGATTTGTCCACGACGACGTCGTTGACTGCGTGAAAAACCCTCCCGGGAAGCGAAGGGGACGTCGCCTCCAGCACCAACCGATCTTCGACCAGGTAGTTCTTCGCGAGGATGTCTTCGATCGCCCGGTCCAGCTCTTCGGGAGCGAACTCCGCCAGAAAGCCGAGCTTCCCCAGGTTCACACCGAGGATGGGAGTCCCTCGTGCTCCTACTGACCGGGCAACCGCGAGTATCGTTCCGTCCCCACCAAATGCAACCACCAGATCCGACTCTCTCACGCAGACATCGTAGTCTCTCCCCTTCGCCGCGCGTTCCCCCTCCTCCCCGTCCTCCAGAAGGGTAAGAATCTTCCTATCGACCAGGTAGTCTGTCCCCGAGCCCTCCAGACCGTCGAGAAGATGCCTGACCGCTTCGGGGAGGCCCGGCTTTTCCAGGTTGCCGACTATCCCGAATCTCATGCGGTGTTCTCCTCGTCACCTTTGCCCGCGTCTTCCTTTCCTGCCCCCTCTTCCTGTTCGCCGGCCTCAGGAGCAGGTTTTGCTGCCTCGTCAACGTAGTTCAGTTTCAACTCCTGCAGAACATGCTCCAGCCACTTCTCCTCTTCGTGAGACAGATTTCCACGTGTCTTTTCCTTCACCATATCCAGCAGATCGATCGAATTCTGCGCAGCCGGCAGGTTGCGTTCAATCTTGTCGGTCACGGGGTGTTTGATCTTCCCCATCTGCTGCATTGCCGCGACGTGGAACATCGTGACGAGCTGGATGAACAGTTGATTCTGCTTCTGTTGTGTGTCCATGTGTTCCCCTTTCGCCGGTTACGATCGCTCGAGTTCCCACAGTTTCGCATACTTGGTGAAGACGTAGGCTGCGGAGACGACCGAAAGAATCAGACCCTGAATTCCATCGAGGAACCCTCGGCGTAAGACGTACATCTTGAAGAACAAAAAGGGGGGCCTGAGGAGGAGATCACGAAGGGCAAAAGGCCTCCCTGCGGCTTGCATGTCCTGCGCTGCGAGCGAGGTGTACCTGTTGAACTTCGCAAAGTAGTGTGTCAAATCCGGATCGGTGAAATGGAGGAGATCATGCTTGGTGTCGGCCAGCCGCCCGTCGATGCGCAACGTTTCATGGACCTTGGTTTCTGTAAAGGTCCCCATTGTCCTGGGGAAGAGCCGTGTCACCCGCGCAGGATACCAGCCTGCATGTTTGATCCATCGACCCAGAAAGTATGCCCTTCTGGCAATGCGGTAGCCGTTGACGGACTGGTCCGGAGACCGGAGAATTTCTCTGATTTCCCCGGCCAGTTCCTCAGTCACCCGCTCATCGGCATCGAGCCAGAGTATCCAGTCTCCGCTCGCCCGCGAGATCCCCAGATTTCTGGCCGCGCCGTATCCCCTCCACTCCACCGTCATAACGCTGTCGGTGTATCGCCGGGCAATCTCCACTGTCCGATCCGTGCTGCCCGAGTCGATCACGATAATCTCGTCCGCCCATTGAACGCTGGCGAGGCAGTCGGCGATATTCCGTTCCTCGTTCAGCGTAAGGGTAATGACGCTCAGAGAGGCCATCAGTCTCCCTCCTTCGGCCGGGAGATTGCGACGTCTCGAACATAGCTGAGGTTATCGACGGCCAGTGAAAGCCCGAGGGTTGTCCAGACAAGAACGGCGATTTCCTGGTCACCCAGACTCCACTCCGTGAGCCCGTGCAGCAGCACTCCTATGAATGCGGCAAGGACGCCCAGCGCAAGCGAGCCTTCAAACCACTCCGCTCTGACCCTCCTGTATATGCGCCACTCGGTCTTCGCCATCATGAAGAGCATCGCCGCAACCACTACAAAGCCGAGTATTCCGTGTGTCACGAGGAACTGGAGCGGAATGTTGTGCATGTGCCCCCAAACCCCAAGGTATCCTGGATCGGCGTACTGGCGCATCAACTCACCCAGATCGATATCCCCCACTCCGACAACGGGATAGTCTGCAAATATGCGGAGGCCCGAAGTCCACATCGTCAACCTGGTGAGGTTCTCAGGGTGACTGAGATCCACAATACTCTGCATCCGACCCTGGATGTACGGGGGTGCAAAGAGCACCCCAAGGAAAACGAGGAGGATGATCGGAAGTATGAGTTTTCTGTTTCTCGCTATGGCAATGAACACTGCGCCTCCGACGAATGCCAGATAGGCACCCCGTGTCACAGTGGCATAGAGAACGACGAGGATGGGGACCAGGGATGCGACTATGGTCCACCGGACAGATCCGGGTGTGGAAGCGTGGATAGCGAGGGGAAGCGCCAGCAGAGCCGCAATGAGCATCAGTCCGGAGGTAGTCATGTAGAACTGAAACACACCCAGGCGCACCGTCTCTTCCGGATTCCCGAAGAGGAGTTTTGCCACACCTATCAGGGCAACGAGCGTCGCCGACCCGTGGAGTACCACGAATGCCCGCCGGATTTTCCGTCGATCTGTAAGAACTGTCACCAAGAAGTAGACCAATCCTATCAGGAGAATCCTCTTGGAGTTCTGGAGCGAGTGCGTTGGATCGACGGAACATGCCGTGGAGATCGCCTGAACAATCAGATACGCCAGGAAGAAGAGGTCCAGAGGAGTCGGGGAGACATGCCATTGTCGACGGAGAAGCATAAGGAGCACCCAGGCGAAAGCCATCAGACCCAGGGAGAGAGAGTTCACCGCTATCGAGAAGTAGGTGGACGCCAGGAACAGATACATCCCAGCCATCATGGCAAGACGCGTCCATCGAACAGCTCCCGATTCCTCGTCGGCCCTGAGACTCGTTCCTGGAGAGGTTTCTGCCATGTCAAACCCTAAACTGGAGTTCATACAGCTTCCTGTAGAGGCCGCTTGCCTTCTCCAGCAACTCCTTGTGTTTGCCCGTCTCGACGATCCGGCCCGCTTCGATGACCAGGATCTTGTCGGCGTGTTGGACCGTCGAGAGCCTGTGCGCAATGACAATGGAGGTCCGGCCGGCCATGAGATTCTCGATAGCACCCTGAACGAGAATCTCGGACTCGGTGTCGAGTGCAGACGTCGCCTCGTCGAGAATGAGAATTGGAGGGTTCTTGAGAATCGCCCGCGCAAGGGCAAGTCGTTGACGTTCTCCACCGGAGATCTTCACTCCCCTCTCGCCGATGACCGATTCATAGCCTTTTGGCATCTCGGTAATGAAGTTGTGGGCGTTTGCGGCCCTGGCTGCATCGATGACTCGATCGAGGGAACACTCGGTCAGGCCGTAGGCGATATTGTTCCGCACGGTGTCGTTGAAGAGAATAGTCTCTTGCGTGACAATGCCGATGTTCTCCCTGAGCGACTTCAGTTTCAGGCTGCGGAGATCTGTTCCATCGATCGATATTGTGCCAGAGGTGGGATCGTAGAAGCGGGGGACGAGATCCACCAGTGTAGACTTCCCTGCCCCGCTCGGCCCCACAATAGCTACAACTTCTCCTTTTCGGATGGTTACATTGATGTCGGCGAGAACGAGCTCCCCGTCACTGTACCGGAAACTCACATTGGTGAATTGAATGTGGTCGCGGAACGTCTTCATCTCTCCTGCATGTGGGAGATCTCTGATGTTCGGTTCCGTATCAAGGATCTCGAAGACCCTCTTTCCCGCAGCACTTGCTTCCTGGATGCGGTTGTTGACGCTGCTCAGCTCCTTGATAGGGGGCATGAGCTGGAACATGGCGAAGAGAAAACCGAGGAACTCGCTGGCTCGCAGGGTCCCCTCTTCCAGCACCTGCAGTCCCCCGTACCAGATAATCACGGCCCCGGCCGCAGCGCTCAGGAATTCCGTGGCCGGCGAGGCCATGTTCCGAATTCTCGTCACCTTGAAGATGGTCTGGAAGAACAGCTGATTTCCCGAGGTGAATTTCCGGTTCTCAAAGTCTTCCATCCCGAAGGCCTTCACCACTTTCACGCCGGAAATTGTTTCGTGAATAGTCGATGTCAGATCTGCAATGCGCTCCTGTACCAGGCCGCTCTCGCGGTGAACCCGTCGCCCCACGTATGCAATCACCAGCAGCGCCAGGGGGAAGACGACGAAGGAGATAAGTGTCAGCTGCCAGCTTATGATGAGGGTGATGGTGAGATACGCGACTATGAGGAGCGGCTCCCGGATCATCGTGTAGAACGTGGCGGAGATCCCGGAATTGATTACCTGAATATCGTTCATAATACGTGATATCAGGTTTCCCGTCCGCTCATTGGTGAAGTACCCCAGGGGCAGCTGGTGCAGATGCCTGTACACGTCGTTCCGGAGATCCCGGATCAGTGCTTGCTCGATGTACGTCATGAGGTTCGACTGGAGGTACCCGAAGAGATTCTTGAACAGGAACGCTCCAAGCATGACCGCACAGATGTTGAGAAGTGAATCGACGGGGTTCTCCCTGAACATGAACTGCCGGAACGTCAACGAGATGCTCTGGATAAGCGTGTTTGCCCACTCGGGCATGAGCGAGACCCCGGGGGTAGACTGAGTTGCCTCGACCGCTGGTGTCCCGCCGCTGAAGAGTGTTTCCAGAAGGGGGATGGTCAGGTAGATGGAGATGCCACTGAAGAAGGAGAACACGATCGAGGCGCACATGGAAACGGCAAGCCATTTCCAGTACGGCCTCACATATCGTAGTACCCTTCTGTACACGGTCATGGTCACCGCACCACAAGATTGACGAGTTTGTTCTTCACCACAATGGTTTTGACCAGCTTCTTCCCACCCAGGTGTCTCCCGATGTTCTCGTCGGCCAGGCACAACGCCTCGAGATCTTTCTCGGACAGATCCACCTCCACCTCGATCTTGGAACGGACCTTCCCGTTCACCTGGAGAACCACTTCGACCGTCGACCGCTGCAGCTTCTCGGGATCGTATGCGGGCCACGGCTCGCGGGCAATGCTGGCTGTGTGGCCGAGCTTCTGCCAGAGTTCCTCCGCCATGTGCGGAGCAAACGGCGACAGAAGCACGGTAAACGGCTCGAGGATCTCACGCGGGCGACGATCCGTTCGCGTCACCTCGTTGACGAAGATCATCAACTGAGAGATGGCGGTATTGAAACGGAGCCCTTCGATATCCTCGGTCACCTTCTTCACCGTCGCGTGGTACACATGCTCCAGGTCGGGCGTCAGCGTGGATTCCTTCACGTCCGGATGAAGCGACCCGTCCTCGTAGAGGAACAGCCTCCATACCCTGTTGAGGAAGCGAAACACGCCTTCAACACCCCGGGTGCTCCACGGCTTCATCTCTTCGAGCGGACCCATGAACATTTCGAAGAGGCGCATTGCATCGGCACCGTACTGTTCAACTACTTCATCCGGATTGACGACGTTCCCCCGGGATTTGGACATTTTGCGGGAGTCCTCTCCCAAGATGATCCCCTGATGCCGGAGCTTCATAAAAGGCTCTTTGGTGCTGACATGGCCCAGGTCGTACAAAACCTTGTGCCAGAACCTCGCGTACATCAGGTGAAGAACAGCATGCTCGGAACCTCCCACGTAGAGGTCAACGGGCATCCATTCCCGCTCCACCTCCGGGGCACACAGGTGTTGAGAGTTGTCCGGATCGATGAATCTCAGATAGTACCAGCAGGATCCCGCCCACTGGGGCATGGTGTTGGTCTCTCTGCGGCCTCTGAGCCCTGTCTCAGCATCCTCCACCTCGACCCAGTCCAGTGCCAGCGCAAGGGGAGACTCCGTCGTTCCGCTCGGTTGAAACTTCTTCAATTCGGGGAGGAGAAGTGGCAACTCCTCTTCGGGGAGGTCCTTCAGCGTCCCGTCCTCGAGAAGAATGATCGGTATGGGCTCTCCCCAGTATCGCTGCCGCGAGAAGAGCCAGTCACGCAGTTTATACTGGACGGTCGCCTTGCCAATCCGCCGCGCGGTGAGCCACTCCACGATGCGATCCTTCGCTTCAGCGGTGGGGAGACCGTTGAGTGAGACCTCCGCGTTTGCCGAATGCACCCCCACGCCATCTCCGACGTATGCCTGCTGTCGGATGTTACCTCCGGCCACCACCTCGACGATGGGCAGATCAAATCTCTTGGCGAATTCATAGTCTCGCTCGTCGTGACCGGGAACAGCCATGATTGCACCCGTCCCGTAGCCCATGAGGACGTAATCGGCAATCCAAATGGGGATCTCGGCACTGTTGGTAGGGTTGATCGCAAAACCTCCCGTGAAGACGCCCGTCTTGTCTTCTTGAGTGCCGCGCTGCAGATCGCTCATCCGCGCCGCACCTGCCACGTATCGTTCTACCTCTTCGCGGCGGGCTTTCGTTGTGATGCGGCGAACGAGGGGGTGTTCGGGAGCGAGAACCATGTACGTTGCGCCGAAGAGCGTATCGGGCCGCGTCGTGAAGACGCGAATAACCTCGTCCAGGCCTTTCACCTGGAAGTCGACATCGGCACCCTCGGATTTACCTATCCAGTTCCGTTGCTGCTCCAGGGTGGAAGAGGGCCAGTCGAGCTCCCGTGCATCCCGGAGGAGGCGTTCAGCATATGCCGTTATGCGCATCATCCACTGACGCATCGGTCGCCGTTCCACCGTGTACCCCTTTTCAGCCCACTCAGGTACCTCCTCGTTGGCTAGAACGGTCCCGAGTCCTTCGCACCAGTTCACCGGAATCTCTGCGACATAGGCAAGTCGGAAATCCGCCAGTATCGCGTGCTGCCGCCTCCTGTCCATCCGGCTCCACTCTTCCGCGGTGAACCTGTGCTCCGAGGGGAGGTGCGCTGTTCCCTCTCGTGCGAACTCTTCGATGAGACTCTGTATCGGACGGGCCTTGTCATGCCGTGGGTCGTACCAGGAGTTGTAGATCTGCAGGAATATCCACTGCGTCCACTTGTAGTACGCGGGATCTGTCGTGTCGACCTCCCGTGACCAGTCATAACTCAGCCCCAGCATCTTGATCTGCCTGCGGAAGGTCAGAATGTTCTGCTCCGTCGTCACCCGCGGGTGGATGTTGGTCTGCATGGCGTACCTCTCAGCAGGCAGACCGAACGCGTCCCAGCCAATTGGATGGAGCACAGTGTACCCGTTCATCCGTTTGTACCGGCAGTAGATGTCCGTAGCCGTGTACCCCTCCGGGTGGCCGACGTGCAACCCGGCACCCGACGGGTAGGGGAACATATCCAGCACATAGAGTTTCTGCTTGGCTGGGAGGCGCTCCGTGCGAAACGTCTGGTTCTCGTCCCAGTATCTCTGCCATTTGGGTTCAATCGTTCTAAACGGATAGACCATTCGCGGGAGACCTTCCTGATCAGTGAGATTCCTGGTGGAGATAGAGTCGTGCCGTTTCCACGGTACCCAGTCGCATCCTGCGCCGGATCTCCTCGGCACTCGCACCTTCATCGGCCATCAAGGCCGCTGCTGTGTGGCGAAGAGAGTAGGGAGTGATTCTGGTCCGGTTGTCTCTTCTCCTGAGACCCGCCTGCTCCAGACACGCATTGACACGGTCGCGCACGGCACGTGTGGTCATACGCTCTCCCTTCCGGTTCTTTCCCGCGCTGACAAAGAGTGGATCATCGGCGCGTGCACGGTCTCGCATCGCCAAATAGCGGTTGAGGAACGAGAGAACTCCATCGGGCACCCTGATCTGCTCGTCCTTTGCACTCCTCCCCTTCCCCTGGACAGCAAGAACGGTTCCCCCGTTGCGGGATGACACATCACCGACGTTCGCCCTGACGATTTCGATTTCCGAGAGGGCGCAGCGGAGCATGAGGCGGACCATGAGAGAATCGCGGACCCCCCTCTCGTCCTCCCCGCGCAGGACTCCCAGCAGCCTGTCTACATTTTCACGCGTGAGCGGGTCGCGGGAATGGCTGCGCGGCCGTTCGTTCCCTCGGACATACACGGAGGGGTTTTCCGTCAGAATGCCGATATCGACCAGGTACCCGCAGAAGAGTCTCACGGCGGTCAAATAGGTTGAGACGGAGACGGCGGAAAGCCGTTTTCGTTTCGTCAGGTGTCTCTTGTAGCGTTCAACATCGGCAATACGGAATCGGCAACGCTTGTCGTGTGCGAACCAGCGCAGAAACTCCCTCAGCGCCCTTTCATACGTACCCCGGGTTTCAGGCCTCCGGGACCGCAACGTACGGAGAAAACCCTCGTAGTGGAACTGGAGAGCGCGAACAGAAAGCCGCACAGACTTCCAGGTGTGAGGAGGCAATTTGCGTGGTGAGGTTTGCATACCGACGAGTCGTTGCGCAATAACAGAATTTAAGAAATCCCCTGCTCTTGCGCAAACGGTCCGGCCTCGCCCTCCACCCGGATGACCATCATCGTCAGGTCATCCGATTGTGGAGCGCCCGAGGTGTAGCGCAGGACATCCTGGTGGATGTGCTCGATAATGGCATGTGCGTCCTGTCTCCGGCTGGCACGCAGAACAGCTTCCAGCCTCTCCTCACCGTACTCCACTCCCTCGGCGTTCATCGCTTCGGTGACACCGTCGGTAAAGAGAACAACTGTGTCCCCCTCCAGGAGTTCGACGACGTCGTGCTCGTACGGAATGGTGCTCTTCATCACCCCCAGAATCATCCCCCCCTTCTGAAGCCGTTCAAAGGAGCCGTCTCCGTGGATGAGGTACGGGTAGTTGTGGCCGGCGTTCACATACGTGAAGGAGCGGGTGAGGTGGTCGAGGACACCCCAAAAGAAGGTGACGAATTTACTGCCACCGGTGTTCTCGCACATAAGGTCGTTTACCCTGGCGGTCAGTTCCTCAATGGGCAGGTGGAGGGGGACGAGCGCCCGTATCGTCGCCTGGAGATTTGCCATCAGGAGCGCCGCCGGAGATCCCTTGCCGGAGACGTCGCCAATGGCCATGAAGTACCTCGTTCCATCACAGTGGATGATGTCGTAGTAGTCTCCACCCACCTGCTTCGAAGAGATGTTCGTCGCCGCAAGCTCGATCCCTGGCATCTGGGGAAGCACGCTCGGGAGGAGGCCCTTCTGAATCTCCCGAGCGATCATCAGCTCGTCCTCCATCCGCTGTTTCTCGATCGTCTCGTTGAACAGCCGTGCGTTCTCGAGCGAGATAATAGCGAGATTCGCCAGCGAGGAGAGAAACTCCAGGTCATCCTTGGTGAACGGCTCGCGACTCAGTTTTGGCCCGAGCAAGACCAGTCCCTTCGTCTCACCCTGGAGCTGCATGGGGACCAGTGCCGTCAGGCCGATTTCCATGAGAGGTCCCCGCGGATCGATCTTCCCTCTCACGGGGATATCCTCGATCGCCGCCGGAGTCCGCTGCACCGTCAGGCCCGCAAGAAGCTCACCCTGCGGGACAAGGCCGTCGACACGAGACGCCAGGATCTTCATGTCCGGACCCTCCCTGAGGCAGACGAGATAGCGATTGACCCCGATCTGTCCAAGGAGAGAGAACACCAGCAGCCTCACGAGCTTTTCCGGGTCGAGGAGTATCCCGAATTCCTTCCCCAGCTCGAACAGGGTGTTCAGTTCCTGGATCTTGCGATCGAGCCGACGGTTCACCGCCTGGAGCTCGCCAATCATGTGCGTCTTCTCGATCGCCGTTGACGAGAGATTTGCAAGCGACCGGAGATACGTTTCTTCTTTTGTGAGGAGTCGCTTCTTTGTGAGCAGGGGGCCAAACGCCAGGACGCCAATAAGCCTCTCCGCAATGAAAAGCGGCAGGAGAAGGCTAACCCCGTGGCTTCGGAAAAAGCCCACCCAGGGAGATCGGGTATCGTCTATGTCGTCAATGTTGAGGACGTCCCTTGGCAACCCAGTGATCTCGACCGTCGCACCTTTGACCGAAGGCGGAAAACCCTTCACCATTTCAACGGCGTAGGTAGACTCACTCCTCAGCAGTACAGCCATCCCCTTTGAAGAGAGTATCCTCCCCATAATGGTCAGGAGAGCATGGCTCAGAATAAAGTCCAAATCGAATGAGGAGTTGATGACTCTGCTGAACTCAAAAAGGGTAGTCTGCTCGAAGAGGCTTTTCTGGGCGCTGGAGGAGCTTCTGCGGGGAAACCTGGACTTCAGTGACATGCTATCGGTGCAGGTACTTTGTCAATCGCACTTCGTTGGGCATGCCGGGCTTGATGTCGTACTCGATCTTATCCATCAACGACTTCATCAGATACATGCCCAGACCGCCCCGTCGATAATGTGCGAGGTATTCCTTCATATCCGGCGATGGAACACCCGCCGGGTCAAAATCCTTACCCGAGTCACGGATCGCTATCTCGAACGTGCCGTTCCTCCCCTTGATGGTGACGCTGATGTTCTTCGTAGGATCCGACTTGTACGCGTGCTTGATGATATTCGTGCACGCTTCGTCCACGGCAAGCGCGATCTTGCTAACGTCTTCGTCGCTGAAGCCGAACTTTCGTGCCGCAGTGGAGACGAACTCCCGGACTCTGATCAGCCGCTCTGTCCGGCTCGGTATGGTAATTGTCTGCTTTCTCACTGCCACGAGTGCTAGTCCGTCGTATGGACAAACCTGTTCACAGCTTCCTGCTCGTCGTTCAGGATCTCATAGAGCAACGGAAATCCCAGAAGGTCAAAAACGTTGTACACCTTGGGAGACATGTTCGTGAGCTTGATGTCCCCCCTGTTGTTCCGCACGTCCTCAATGAAGGCCATAAACACCCCCAATCCGGCGCTGCTGATATAGGAGAGGTCCCTGCAGTTCACCACGATGTTGTAGCGGCTGCTCCCGAGCAGACTCTGGAACGCCTCCTCGAGTTTGGGAGCTGTGTGGGCATCAAGGTATCCCTTGAGCTCAAGCACGTCTACAGCGTCTCGCTCTCGGAGCTCTATGTTGAAATCACTCATTGCGCTTCCTCCACGTTCGAGATGTGGCTACTCTTTGGTGATCCATTCCCGTGCCACTTCAGGACGACCACTGTCAGATCGTCATGGGCAACCTGATCTTCAACAAAATCCTTCACAGATTCAATGATTTCCTCCTTGATGGCCGATGCCGCCTTGGAACGGATGCGCTGCGTGAGCCCCTTCAGACGCTCATACCCAAACTCGTCGGTGCCGTGCCGGGCTTCTGTCAGACCATCCGTGTAGAAAAGACAAACATCTCCGTCACTCAGCTGGATGGACTCTTCCTCAATTGCCGTGTCAAACAGCTCTCCCTGCGTCAGACCCAGGCCGATTCCGTTTGGCCGCACGTACCGGACGCCCCCGTCAAACACGTGAAGCATGGGACAATGCCCCGCACGGGAGAGGGTCAGCGTACCGGTCGAGGTATCCACCAGCGCGTATATGAGGCTGACAAACGAGTGCTTGTCGATGGACGAGGCGAGTGCTTCATTGGCCTTCATCATGAATTCCCGGGGTGAGGTGTACATTCTTCCCAGGGCCTGAAAGATTCCCTTCACCTCTGACATGTAGAACGCTGCTGAGACCCCCTTCCCCGACACATCACCCACAACGATCCCGATGGTCGTCGGGTCAATCTGCATGAAATCGTAGTAGTCGCCTCCCACCTCAAACGCGGGAGTCGAAACAGCGTCCAGCTCAAGTGCGGGCGATGCAGGCACATCCTGAGGAAGCAGCTTCCGCTGCATCTCCTGAGCGACAAGCATCTCCCTCAGCAGCCTTTCCCGTTCGATGGACTTCTTGATGAGACGTGAATTCTCAAGGGCTATGGAGGCCTGGTCGGCAAAGGCGGAAATCATCTCAAGGTCTTCTTTGCCGAATCCGTACGTCGTCTCCTTTGTTGCATAGAGAATCCCGATCAATCCCACATGAGAGAGAAGAGGGACGATTGCGATGGATCCTCCGTGGCGACGGGCCTTCCCCATCGTGGTAATGCGTGGATCTGCACCGATGTTATCGACGACAATCGACTTACGCCCCCTGAGGACCTCATCCCGCAAACTTAGGACTCGCGTGGGGACGAGCTCGTCGATCTCCTCCTGCGTGATGTTCTTTGTCCCGGCAACCTGGACCAGATACGACGGTTGTGTGGCCGTCCGGATGACCTTTGCGCCCGTCGGCCCAAGAGGGGTTTCCTCATCTGAAGAGTAGATGACCTCGAGCCAGCAACCGCTCGCCTCACACACCTCCATTGTCATGGAGGTAACCGTGTCTATCAGCTCCTTGAAATCGAGTGCCTGCGTGACCAGCTTGCTCAGCGTGGAGAGCGACGTCACCTCAGAGCGTTTCCGTTCAAAGGCATCCGCCGTGGGGAGGTGGAACAGCGTGCTGATGAACGCCATTCCAAAATAGATGTTCGCGCCAATTATCGTGAGCTGGACGAACTCCCGCAGCGGGTATGAATAGTAGGTAAGGAAGTTTCCGATATTGGATCCCTGCAGGAAGAGAACATCGATCCACGTGAAACAGAGGAACAGGACAAAGCTGTAGATGAGGCCAAAGACCTTCTCCCTCTTCGTCAGGTAGACGATCCAGGGAAGTCTGAAGGCATTGATGGTTGCCACCACTGTTGCGAGCACGAAGAGGACCGTGTTGACCAGACCCGACTCGAGAGGCTTCATCATCAGGGTGGATCCAGCCGTGGCGAACACCAGCCCCAGATAGATATAGTAGTTCCGGCGGGAGCTCCGCTTGCGCGCTCGTGTGATGAGATCTCGCAGAACACGCACAACGACAGTGGCATAGAAACCGAGGAGTACGCTGAGCAATGAAGCGGCGAAGATCGTCATGTAGTCGAGCGGAAGAAGCGCAAAATCCTTCGTGTCAAAACCCTCTATAGAAACAGCCGATATGACCCCGGTCAGCAGAATGAGGACCATGGTGGCCAGAAGGAGGAACCCGAGCTTCTTGACGGGGCTCTGATCGCGGCGTGCAACGTCTGTTTCGCTGGCGAGGAACAGGAGCACAAACGCGCCGAGCGTCATGAACTCACGGAGGAGCGTAATCCCCAGGCCGCCCAGTTCGATGTTCTTCCCGATGACGTCAAGCGTAAACTTGACGAGTATCAGGAAGAACGCTCCACCACCGAATATGATTCTGCGCAGTTTCACGGAGCCCTACAGTCTTATAGCTACCCAATCACCCCTTCGATACTTCGCGTAGATCATGCCGCTGTAGGAGAGGATGTAGACAGGAAGTGCAAGCCAGGCACCCACGATGCCAACCCCACAGATCACTCCAAGAATATAGCAAATCGGGAGGAATATGACCCAGTGCGTGAGAACCTCAACAAGCATGACATACACCATCGCACCCGCTGCCTGAAGCGCGTGAGCCAGGACAATGCCAGAAGCGTAGAAGATCTGCGCTGCGCCCGCAATCCTGAGAATCGGGCGTGCGATCGAAGCTATCTCATCGTTATTCGTGATCATGGCAATCACGAGATCCGGCAACAAGATGAATACCAGCCCAAGAGCCATCGTGAAGTAGGTTGCCAGTTTGGCGGCCTCCAGACCGTACCGCTTCGCCAGCGAGTGCTCCCCTTTCCCAAGGCTCTGGCCAACCAGCGTCTGTGCTCCTATGCCAAAGCCAAAGCATGGCAGGAATGACATGAAGAGGGCCGTGATCACCACCTGGCTGGCTGCCTGATCGGCGGTACCAATAAGCCCCGTAATTGCCACGAAAACCAGGAATCCAAGCAGGATCAGAATGTTCTGGAACGAAACGGGCGTGGATATCCTCACAATCTGATTGATCACCTGTTTCACGATCCTCAACCGACGGTAGTACCTATATCTTGTTCGATACGCTGGGAGAAAAGTTACGGCAACGAAGAAGAGGCAGCCTATCATCTGCGCGAATGCATTCGCCGCCCCCGCGCCCGTGAGACCCAGACGGGGGAAGCCAAAGGCCCCGAAGATCAGCAGATAGTTGAGGACTATGTTGGCCGTGTTGATGATGACGGCAGAGTACATGAACACCTTGGTGTGCCCGATTCCGTTGAAGAAACCTCTGTACGAGACGACAAAGAGAAAGAAGAGGAGCCCGATAAACCGCCACTGCATGTATCCCGTTCCGGCCACGGCCACGGCCGGATCGGCCGAGAAGAAATCAATGATGTAGTAGGACGAGAGATATCCCGGAAGACCGAACAGGATCCCCAGGACGAGGGAAAGGAGAAGCGAATTGTTCAGGACATCCCCAGCCCCCCGATAGTCATGCGCTCCAAACCTTCGGGCGGCAAGCACGTGTGTGCCTGTGGAAAGGCTTGAGAAAACGCTGGTAATCGCCCAGCTTGCGAGGAGGCCGAGGCCCATGGCAGCCAGAACAACGGTCGTGTTTTCCAGACGTCCGACCATTGCCGTATCCACAACGGAGACGACCATCTGAGAAGACAACCCGGCCACGGCTGGTGTGGAGATCTTGAGGACCCCCCTTGCGAGAGCTCTGTCGGGTAAGAAACTCATTCAGTCGCGCAGTCGTGCCTTTGGACTGGGTGTGGGCTTGGAGGGTACGGCTCTAGACTGAAAGCTCGGTGATGAAACGATCCGCCTCTCTCCCGTACCGTGTTGTCGGGTGGTTCTTCTTCAGACGCCTGTAGAGCTCAAGGGCCTTTGCCCTTTCTCCCGACTCGGCGTAGTTGCGGGCTGCATGATGGAGGTTTTCAGCCACGTTCACTCCCTCGACGTCAGCTGAGGCAGCTCTCTCGAAATACTCAGCCGCCTCCCGGTAGTTCCCCAGCGCCTCGTGACATGCAGCGATACCGGAATACCGTGAGACTGCCAGGAACTGGTTTCCCGGCGAAAAGTCCTCGAAACAGGCAAGCGCCAGCTCTGTGCTGTCCAACTGGAAGTAGGCGCTGGCCAGGTAGAACGTGGCGAGCTCCCCTCCATCAGTACCGCCGTAGTTGTCGACAATCGATCGTAGCCCTGCAATGTTGCGTTCTGGAGCGCCGTCAATGGCGATCTGATACTGCCCGTTGTCAAAGAACTTGTACACGGCAGCGACCTGCGCCATCGCTCGCTGGTCGTTGTCGGCACGATTCCTGAAGTATATCAAGGCGACTATGGCAAGGACGACAGCGACGGTGACTCCAATACTGATCTCCCGTTTGTGCTTCTCGTAGAACGTCGTCACCTTCACGTACGAACTGACGAGCGCGTCTTCCTTCAGCTGTTTCTTTGTGATCTTCTTCTTTGGTCGCAACATGGGTGTTCCGCATCCCTTCCAGAATGGAGATATATCCTGCGCCACGTCGCAATACGGAGGTTTCCTCAAAGCAGGCATCCCGCCTCGTGGCGGGACGTCTCATGCTTTCTCCCTCTGCGCAGGGGCTGCTTCTTGCTTCTCGTACGCCCGTCGGGATTCGAACCCGAAACCTTTGGCTCCGGAGGCCAACACTCTATCCAGTTGAGCTACGGGCGCATGATCGCGCCGACCGAGAAATCAGGGACAGAAACCGTTGGAAGATACGAATCCAGGCCAACTTTAGCAACATTGGGCCGTCTGAAAGGGGTTCAGAAGCTCAGGGACCGGCTGCTTCGCGCAAGGAGAAGCTTGGATAGCCAGATCAGCAGGGCGATGAGGCCGAGAAGAACCACGCAGTACGCAGCTGCAGCGCCAAAATGGAGGGATCGGAGCTGTGAGAGGATTTCCACCGAGATGGGCCGGCTGGAGTAGGCATAGAGCAGGATGGAGGAGACAAATTCCCCCAGGACTGCAATCATCCCCAGGAGGCTCCCCGAGACGATGCCCGGGAGCACGAGAGGGAGAACTATCTTGCCGAATACCCGCCACGGTCCGGCCCCGAAGGACCTCCCTGCCTCCAGGAGTGAGTCCTCCACCTGATCGCAGGCGGCCGCCGTCGAGCGAACGACGAGTGGATATGTCCTGAGGACATAGGCAAGCGGGAGAATCCAGAACGTCCCGACCAGGACTGCATTGCCGGTCAGCAGCGACGGGGTGTTGAACGCCAGAATGAGGCTGATAGCCACGACGGTGCCCGGAATCGCGTACGGCAGCGTTATGACGGTGTCGACGGTAAGACGGGACCGGCGTAACCCCCCCTTCGTGATGAGGTACGCTGAACCCACGCCCACAACGAGAATGACAACAAGTGTAATGCCTGCCATTGCGAGACTGTTCCGAACGGGTTCAAACACCGAGGGGTCCGTCAGGAGAGCCAGGTAGTTGTCGAAGGTGTACTCCCCAGGCAACAGCTGATATGTCCAGGTCCCTTCGCGCGCAAAGGAAACTACACCAATCGTTATCAGCGGCAATACCCCCAGCATGAGAAGTCCCAGCACCAAACCGACAAGGATCATTCTGGCCGGGCGTGACATCCGGATCCTACGCGCCGCTGCGACTCCCCTCCTCCGCATGACTCCCATCCTCCGCCCCATGATCAGATTCAACACGACGAAGAAGCAGATCGAAAACAGGGTCAGCATCAAAGACTGCGCCGCAGCGAGACTCAGATCACCGTTGAGCTTCGTGGCGTAGATCTGGAGCGTGAGGAACCTGTGAGGGCCAGCAAAAATCAGGGGTGCAGAGAAGGAGGCCATGCTCGCCATGAAGGTGAGCAGGGCACCCCCGAGCAGCGCAGGCCGAAGGTCAGGCAGGACTACCCTTCGAAACGTCCTCCAGGCTCCACCCCCAAGGCTGAAGGCAGCTTCCAAGACCGACCCGTCGATTTGCCTGAGCGCCGAAGAACAGAGGAGGTAGGAATAGACGTAGAATGAGTAGACATGGACAGCCAGAATCGCAGGCAGGCCATCAAGGTAGAACGGAACAACCTTCAGACCCAGGGCGGTCTGCGTCAACCGGGGGAGGATGCCGCTCTCTCCGAAGACAAGCAGGAACGCAATGACCCCGACCAGCGGCGGAAGGGCGATAGGCACGATGGCCAGGCGCGCCAGGAGGGAACGAAGAGGGAAATCCACCTGTGTGAACACAACCGCAAACAGAAGACCGACGGCGCCGCTAAGGAAAACGGTGAGCAAAGAGACACCCACGGAATTCACTACGGCTTCCCAGTTCCCCCTGTTCGACGGATCCAGGAGCGAGAGGTATCGTGACAGGTTCACCCCTCCGGCTCCCCGTACACTTTCGAGGAACGTCACGCCCAGCGGATACAGGACGTACCCTCCGATGAAAGCGATGAGCAAGAGAACGGGAAGAACCAGCCGGCTCCTGTGCATTGCTAGAGGTCCTGACGAGGAAATACTGAGCATCGGAACCAGTCGGGCTTGAGGCCGACCTTCATCCCCGGCACCAGCCGCCGCGCATCAGGGGTGGTGACGCCGGAGGTCTTGAAGCGGAGACCACCCGCTACCAGCGTGAAATCCGTAGTGAATCCGAGATACTCTTTGTGCGTGATGGTGGCGGGGATACATCCCTCCTCTTCCAGCGGGCAGATCCGAATGGACTCTGGTTTTGCCGCAATGACAACCTCTCCATCGGCGTCACCGGGCAAATCGCTCCCCAGCGGGACCTCCGTGCTTCCCAGATAGAGACGGCGGGCCCCTCTCTCAACGACCGCTTCCAGGATGTTCGCACCACCCAGAAACTCGGCCACATACGGTGAGCGGGGAGATTCGTACACCTCGGCCGGTGACCCCACCTGCTCGAGACGCCCGCTCCGCATGACTGCCAACCTGTCTGAGAGGCTCATCGCTTCTGACTGATCGTGTGTCACATAGACTGTCGTTATACCGATGCGCCGCTGGAGCGACCTGATCTCCTCCCGGGTGCTCACCCGTAGGGCAACATCAAGGTTGCTCAGGGGCTCGTCCATCAAGAGAACCGACGGTTCCACAACAAGGGCACGAGCCACAGCAACCCGCTGCTGCTCCCCTCCGCTCAGAGACGATACCGGTGCGCCGGCCTTCTCGCCAAGGTGAACTGCTGCCAAGATTCGCCTCACGCGTTCCTGAATCTGCTGGCGGGGGACCCTCCGGGTTTCCAGACCAAAAGCGACGTTCCTCTCTACCGTCATGTGCGGGAACAGAGCGTAGTTCTGGAATACCATGCCCACCGAGCGATCCTGAGGTGGCATCTGTGTGATCACCTTCCCGTTCAGAGATATCTCGCCCCTCGAAGGAGACTCAAAGCCGGCAATGAGTCGTAGCAGAGTTGTCTTTCCGCAGCCGCTCGGGCCAAGGATCGAGAAGAACTCTCCGGGATGAATGTTGAGGGAAACACTCTCGACAGCCGTGTTTCTATCGTAGCGCTTCGTAAGTTTGTCAAGAGACAGGCGGGTCGTCATCAGCGGTCTACGCTCAGTCTAGTTCCTGTCCCCTTGATCCGATCGTCCCACTCCTGCATCCACCGTTGCTCGTTGGCCGCAAGAGAGTCCCAGTCAATCAGAAGGGGCGAGATACGAGTATCCCTCATCCACGCAGGAAGCCGGTTCTCCGGAATATCCATACGGGCGGGAATCCTGTAGAATCGCTCCGCCTGGAGGAGGAGACTCTCGACAGATGTTACAAACTCGTAGAACTGCCTGGCCGCCGAGGGATGCCGTGACCCCCTGACGATAGCAATGGCATCCGTAATCAACGGTGTGCCGCTCCGCGGAATCACGTAGCCGAAGGGATAGCCGTTGACTTCACGCTGTATCACCACATCCGGGAGATTCCAGAGGGAAATCGATCCCTCCTCCCGGGCAATCTTGAGATACAGTTGGGTAGGATTTGCCGCATAGGTCTTCGTGTTGGCGTCCAGACGTCTGAGCCAGGCAAAACCGTCACTGACGCTCCCGCCACGTGCCACCTCCCTCAGGATCATAGCTGCGAATATGATGCGCATTGTCCCTGATGCCAACGGATATCGAACGATGATCTTCCCTTTCCACTCAGGACGCAGCAGGTCGTCCCAGTCGCGGGGTACTTCGGACTCGGCTACGAGCCGGGTATTGTAGAGAATGACCTCGGGCGTAATGAAGGTTCCGTACCAGTATCCCTCGGGGTGCCTGCATTCCACCCCCACCGCCTCCTTCCAGGACGGATGGTACGACGCGAGAAGTCCCTCTGCAGCAGCCCTGTTGAATGTGGTCATCGGTGCTCCCCACCAGACATCCGCCTGCGGGTTCTTCCCTTCAGTCCGAACCCGATCGAGGACATCTTGGGATCCCATGTCCATCCAGCGAACATCGTGGTCCGGGTGCGTCTTCTCGTAGCGCCTCTCGAATTCTACGAGCATCTCCTTTCCGTGAGGGGAATACACCACAATGGGTATCCGCTCGTCAGAGGAACACCCCAGTATGTGAAGACCCAGAAGCGTGAGCGCTGCTAGTCTCGCGACACGGAATAGGAGAGCATGTTTGCAAAACATCGAAAAGCTCCAGGATGACTTTCTCGAAGCTGCCGGTACCAGACATATGAAGTGTATATGTAGCTCCCGAGCCCCCATTCTGCCACAAGATACCCGGTTTGGAGTTCAGGCTCATCCGGATCACGACTGGAGAGCAATCGGGTGTACTCGCCTGACACTTCAACCGGAAAGTAGAGCCCCCGTTCCTGTTTCCAACCGAGCCAGTCTTCTGGGCCTATGAGATTTGGCGCGCTCATGAGGAGATGCTCCGGGCGAAGCACCTTCACAGGAGCTTCTTCATCGCTGATCCTCTCCCTGGATATCTGAAACGGGTAGGGGGCGAACTCAGGCCTCCACTCGTGTGTCCGCTGGTACATCACGACGAGATTCCCTCCGTCGTGGACATAGTCCAGAAGACGACCGGCATGCTTCTGCAGGCCCTCCCGCACCAGGTAGGCACGTATGTCCACAAGAATCGTTGAGTAGCGGGCGAGATCACCCCCGGCAATCTCGCTGTCATCAAGCAACGCACATTCGCAATCCAGCTCACCGACCGCTTTCTCCAGGGCCGTATCGTAGCTCTTGATGATTCCGATCCTGAGGCCCGGTGCAACTCCAACCTCAAAGACTCTGAACGTCACCCGCTCTAGTGCATGCTCTGTCGAGAACTCAACAGCGTAGTCCCCGGGAGCCACATCCGCCGGTGGATACACCATTATCGTCCCCGACTTCGTCTGGTCCTCACCCTGGATAGAAAACTGTTCACCCTCGCCTCTCCACCCGCGGGGAACGGAAACCCGGATCGAACCTTCGGTCGGATGAGGCATCTGATTTGAAAGCGAGTACCCGATTTCGATGCCGTCCTGCGCCCGAGACGGCGTCACCCAGTTCCTCCGTGGTGTGAGCTTGAGTACATGGGGAGCGACGACGTCAAGTCTGGCACTCGTTGTCGATGAGAGGCGGTACCCCGCCACGCTGTAGGTCGCCAGGGCACGGATCTCCCCCACCCATTCCTCTGGCCTGTGGAGCGGGGCTGCCAAAGGGGGGGTGTGGGGGGCATCGTCACCAACGACCAGCGTCGTTGATATCTCTCCCCCGCCGGTTTGCGGAATCCGCCCCTCACGGACGGACCAGCCCTGTGGCACATCCAGCCGGAGGGACAGATCAGCGAGGTCACATGCGGATGATTTGTACACCAGGGAGACGTCAACCTCCTGCCCTGGGACGAGGAGGGAATCGGCAATCCGGAGGGTTTTCGAAATACCACATGACAGCTCAGACAGTTGCGCGACACCATTCTCCCAGTGAGACAGGATCCTCTGCGCCAATAGCGTTAGCTCATCGCTTGCCCTGAGGGAATCGATATGATGGAGAATCCGGGATGCTGCAAGGAGGAGGGAATCCCGAGGCATGCCCCGGCGCAATGAGACGATACTCCTGCGAAGCGGCTGGAGGGATGACAGTTCGTCGCCGTCCCAGAAGTCTATACCACCGAAGAAGCTCGTGCTGTCCATCGCGTAGAGGCTGTTTTCCCTGACCAGTCGGTACAGCGTTCGATCCCCCACAAAATCCCGAAGCCTGATCCGCGACATTCCCTGTGTTCTATGCTTCTGGAGCGCCCGCTGTGCGATATCCACGTACGCCTCTCCCAGCATCGCATCAACGGCCGACACATCGTGTGAAACGTCAGCCAGGGGTTTGTCGCTTCCCCGTACCCGAAAGAAGAGCTTGCGGGGTTGCCAGACCCCGACCCGTGAGGTTTGCTCGGGGAAAACCGTCGAATCGCCCGCGACATCAAATGCGGCAATGAGGGCGTTGGCGACAGCTTGATGATGTCCGTGCCCCCCAATGGTATTGTGGTTGGTGAATATCACGTCCGGCCGCTCCAGGCGAATGGCATACACCAGAGGTCGGAGGACTTCCGTCATTCCTCCCCACGTGCGAAATGTTTCACTGGCAGTCTTGGAATACCCGAAATCCTGAAAATTGAGGAAGCGGACCTCCGTTCCCAGAATGCGTCCTGCCTCCTCGGTCTCTGCCGAGCGTAGCACGCCGAGTTCCTCATAGAGTTCCGGTCCGATCTCGTTCTGTCCACCCTCCCCTCGCGTGAAGAGCAGGGAGAAGGTCTTCACGCCGAGTTTCATACGGTAGTAGGCAAGCGTCGCTCCATCTTCGTCGTCCGGATGAGCCGACACATTCATCGCAACACCGTCATGAGATAGGTCACGGTACGCCTGCTCCAATGCCGCGTTGGCCTGGGCGATGAGATCCTGGTGGAGCAAGGATGCAAGAAAAAGGAGTCCTGCAAGTGAGCGGGGTTGGATCATGCTTCCATCACGTGACGTTCGGAAAGAGGCCGCGAAGGGTTGCCGCCGGAATTGCCCCCTCACGAAGGAGGCGCGGTACCTCCGCAGTTACGTCGACAACTGTCGAGGGCTCGCTCTCTCTGAGCGGGCCTGCATCAAGCAAGAGGTCAACATATGGCCTCAGTGCGCTCTCTATATCATCCATTGAGTGAAGTGGCACCTCACCGGAGACGTTTGCGCTGGTGGAAACGATCGGTCTCCCGGCGAGGCGGAGCAATCGGATGCACAGGCTGCTGGACGGAAGGCGGATGCCCACCGTGCCGGTCTCCTGGGTTACTTCTCGAGGGATTCTGTGGGAGGCCGGCAGCACGAGGGTGAGGGGGCCCGGCCAGAATGCCTCCATCAACGCCCGGGCCGCGGGCGTGATCTCCCGGCAAAGAGGAGAGACGGAATCCACATCAGGGACGATCACAAGCAGCGGTTTCCGGTATCTCCTCTGCTTGGCGATATGAACTCGCTCAGTCGCAGAGGGGTTCAGTGCATCGGCGCCGATTCCGTAGAGGGTGTCTGTCGGATAGACAATTACGCCTCCTGCCTGTATGACTTCGGCAGCCAGAACGAGCGGCCGATCCTCAGGGTGCTCAAGGTCTATCGGGATTCTGAGTGCCATTGACGATTCCGTGGATGTGAGTTCGTACCATTCCTGCGGTCAGACCAACCATACAATCGAAAGACTTGATGGGACACCTGTCCCCGCCGTGGATGCTGCACGGTCTGCAGGGGAGGTCAGCTACTCCCAGCACGACATCACGTTCGCCGCGCGGGGCGAAGCCAAACTCCGGAACTGTAGGGCCGAAGAGTGCGACCACCGGGGTCCCAACTGCACCGGCAAGGTGCATAGGAGCGCTATCGTTCGATACCGCAGCGGTACATCGACGGATCAATTCTGCCGACTGAAGGAAACTCAGCTGTCCCGCAGCAATCACAGTGTGTTCCGGTGAGACGTCTTGCGCGATCGACTGGCAGAGCGCCCGATCCTCTCTCCCGCCGACAAGAGCGAGGGAGAACCCGTCCTCCACCAGAAGTTTGCCGAGCTCTACGTACCTCTCCTGGAGCCACCGCTTGGTCTTCCAGACAGAGCCGGGTGCGATCGCCACCATGTGGCGGGAGTTGAAAGCCGGCGAGAGAGCCAGGCTGCTCCTCAGAAAATCCTCGACACGACTCCGATCCGCATCGTCGGGAAAGACCCGGGGGCGTTCATACTCGGGCGGATCGATCCCCAGCGGCTTCAGGAGCTCCAGGTTCCGGCGGACCTCATGATCGCTCCTTCGGTAGTGAACACGGTCTGTCAGAAGCCATCTGCCGGCACTTGTGGTAAAACCGATTCGACGAGGGATGCCGGCAAGGGCTGTAATAGCTGCACTGCGCAGCGATCGGTGCGGCACAAGCGCCACATCATACCTCCCCCCCCGGAGCCGGCGGGATATCCTCATGATGCCGGAGATTCCCCTGTCCCGCCCCCGCTTATCGTAGAGGATCACCTCGTCGATCGCAGGATGATTCTCCAGCACTTCTGCCGCGGTGGGCGTGGCAACAAATACCACCGTGCTATGCTCCCTATAGGACCGAAGGACCTGGAGGAGGGGGAGTGCGAGTATGATGTCACCTGGGAATGCGGTGTGAAAAAGGAGCACCCTCTCTCGACGCATCATGGGAGTGTATCTTCCACCTGGCGAACATACCCCTTATTTCCCGCCGACTCAAAGTAGTGCGTGTGCTTCCACCGCTTGTGCATCCAGAGCCAGTGGGTGGGATAGTTCCGGACAAAGCGCTCGAACACCTTCACATGGCGACGCGTCAGCTCATCAATCTGCTCCTCGGTCGATCCGACAAGGCCGCTTCGATCGAGCTCTTCCATCTCCACTCTGTATGTCCCATCAGACTGGCGGATGGCAAGAGCCATGATGATCGGCGCGTCCAGCTTGATGCTGAAGGCGGCCACACCCCGGTGCGTGGCAACCGGGCGGCCGAAGAAAGGGACGACCGCTGATTCCTTTGGGCCGCTCTGGTCAGAGAGAATCCCGACGGTCCCGCCCGAGGCCAGTGTACTGAGGACTTGACGGACCGACTGGCTCATCGGGACCATGCGGTTTCCATGGCTGCGACGGTCCGCATCAATAACCCGGTCAATTCTCGCGTTTCGCTGCTCCTGAACAACAACCAGAATCGATCGCCCGAGATGGAGCCCCATCGAGGTGGCAAGCAGCTCCCATGACCCGAAGTGGCCGGAGAGCATGATGAACCCCCTCTTCTCCCGGACGAGTTTCCTCACACCATCCTCGTCCTGGAGCGTGACCTTCTCCATAATCTCCTCGGCCCCAGAGCCCGCCGCCCAAAAGAGCTCCAGAAGGGCGATTCCGAAATTCGCGTAGGCCTCCCGCGCTATGCCTCGACGCTCCTCCTCGGTCTGCTCCGGAAACGCATGCCGAAGATTCTCCAACGTAACCCTCTTCCGGATGGGGGTAAGGAGGAAGATGAGGTGCCCGAGGAAACGGCCCAACTGACCGGCACGGCGATAGGGAAGACGCCGCGCGACAGCGCGGAGCGCCATGAAGAGATGGAATTCGATGGATTCTTGAACTGGGCTGCGCATAGGTGCAGAAATCTAAAAAACGGCCCCCGAACAATCAACGAAAAAGCCCCGTGTTCTGCACGGGGCTTGGGATGCGTCCGGAGCGGCTCGCATCAGTAGGCCACTCCGGGGCGCTCCCAGTTGTCGTCCCTTAGTTCATTGCGATGCGTCGAGTGAACCAGTTCGTAGTCGCCGCCGGGATTCTTCAAGACAAATACGAAGATCACTCCCCCCTGGATCTGGTGATATGTCCAGATCTCATAGGGACGTCTCTCTGTTTCACTCGGATGGCGATCGATGTCGTCAGGTTCCCCATACACGATGCGGACTCGCCCCCGGTCCGTCCTGTATCCCTCCCGCGTTCCGGTGCGGAACGACCGGTTCGCATATTCAACCCGCGCAAAGTACTCCTCGCGCAACCCCGGCATCCTGTTCCGCCAGAATTCTGTCAGGAAGGCTCTCTTTGGCTCCGGACCGGACAGCTCTTCATACCGGTCTATCTCATCGCCGGTTGCCTCGTATCGGGCCCAGGCGAATTCCTGGTCAAGCTCCTCCTCGCTCATCGCCAAGTAGACGGTGAAGGGGAGCGAAGAGCTGGCCGTCAGGAGAGAGGAATCCACACCAAGCGCGGGGTTGTAGACGAAAAACTTCTTCCCTGACTGAGCAACAATGGTGTTCGCAGTGTCCAGCAGGCGAAGAAGGAGTGTGTATGTCCCGCTCTTCATCTTGTCGACGGCAAACTGATCCACCAGTACACTCGATTCGCCTACCTCCCGTTTCGTCCGATCACGGGATATGACCTCCCGGCCAACGGCATCCAGAACGGAGGCGATCAGCATGTAGTCCGACCGGGTGTCGGCAACCAGCAGATTGTAGGCCTCAGCGTAGTAGTAGCAGGACTGCTCCTCACTGTAGATCCCTCCCGGGTTGGGGATCACGTCGAGGGTGTTCTTGTAGAATTGGCCCCCTTCCTCGCCCCTCTTGATGATGCTGGCGAATTCAATGTCGCTCATATTCGGGCCGTTGGCAGAGAAGGGCTTCACTGGAAATCCAATCCTGAAACTGTCGACCCGTTCTGACCTGTACCGGTCACGCCCTACCATGAAGAAGGAATACTCTCCCTCCTTGAGCTGCATCCGGTAGTTCCCAACGAGATTGATGGTGCTCGAGAGCGCGGAGGTGTCCCGAATGGAATACGGCACGAGCCATCGATCCGCGTGAACAAGGCTGTCGTTCTGGTGAATGAGGAGAGTTATGTCAGCACCCGCCTGCCAGCCGGCTGAGTCAGGTGCAAACGTTAGGGAATTCCTCGCAAAAGAGTAGTAGATTTCGACCAAGGCATGCTTATCATCCCCCCCCCTGAACCTGCAGAAGTCCGTCATCAGTCGAAAAGGAGAGGCGGGCTCGACAACCTGTGAAAACGACGTCGTTCCCAGAGAGAGAACCAAGAGTACTACTGCAGCCAGATTCCAGCCGCGCTCACTGTTCATCGCTATCTCCGCAGGCTCGTTCACGATTACGATCTACTACCGACCCCCCTGAAGGTCACTTCGGGCTCTTCTGAACCGTCACGCCCCCATCACCTTGATGATGACACGCTTTTTCCTCTGCCCATCGAATTCCGCATAGTAGATCTGCTGCCACGGCCCCAGGTCTAGCGCTCCACCGGTAATCGGAACGATCACCTCGTGGTGGACCATCAAGCTCTTCAGATGGGCGTCTCCGTTCGTCTCGCCGGTTCGGTGATGCCGGTAGCTCGGATTGAAGGGAGCAAGCCGTTCGAGCCATTCATCGATGTCCGCAATCAGCCCGCTCTCGGCATCGTTCACATAGACGCCAGCCGTGATGTGCATGGCTGAGACCAGCACCATCCCCTCTTTGATCCCGCTCTTGGAGACGATCTCCTCCACCTGGCTGGTGATGTTGATGTACTCCCTGTGCTTCTTCGTGTTAAACCAGAGGTATTCGGTGGTCGTTTTCATGATTCATCCAGAACTTCTCGTACCTTTTTGATTGCCTCCTGCGGGTGGAAAGGCTTCGGGAGAAACGCATCGGCCCCCGCAGCCAGGACCCTTTCGGGAATGTCCTCTTCTCCGAGTCCGCTGGTACCGATGAGCTTGACCGAGGGTCTGCGCGACCGGATCGTAGAAAGAAGCTCCGTCCCACCCATTCGGGGAAGACTCAGATCCGAAATCACGAGACGGATCATATCACCGTGGGCATCCAGCAGCTCCAGAGCTCTCACGCCATCGGGCGCCTGGTAGACGGTGAACTGTTCCATCTCCAGAATCATCGCAAAGAGGGTCCGCAGCTCCTCTTCGTCCTCGATGAGAAGAACACCCCCTTGGCCGCCGTCTGACATTGCGTCTCCTATCGAACCGTCAGTGGACAATATAGCCAAACGAGGCCCGAACTGCAATCACGCACCGGCCGCCTCGAGGGAGATCCTTTGCGCTCGGTCGCCAGATTCGTATATTGGAAGAGTATACTACAGACCCGAGCCCGTGGCCACCATTGACGTTGCGCTGAGTATCATCTTCGGATTCCTGAGCCTCCTCGGGCTGGCGGCAGCGGCCGTCTCGTTCAGGATGGCATTGAAAGTTGCAGGGGAGCGCGACGGTGACCTGAAGATGTTCCTCTGGACACTTGGTATCATGGCCGGCCTCATCCTCGCAGGGATGAGCGCAGCCTACTTCCTCATCCCCATTTTTCTGCATTACTGACACGGGAACCGATTGGCCGGACAGTCACATTCCTGGTTCGCCCTTTTACGACCGACCCAGCTCCTGCCGCCCCTCCTCCTCTTCCTGGCGGTTTTCGGCCCTGGGACTGTTGAGGGGATTCCCCGACGCAGCCAACAGGAGCAGCCGCCCGAGACGTTCCTTGCTCGCCTATTGGCCGCCCAGGACAGCATCCAGCGAATGCACATGGTTGACCGTTTTGTGCAGGAATCACTTCAACGTGAACACCCCTACACCCGGGATTCGCTGGTGTTTCTCTGGTATCGAGGGCCCGCAGAGCGTGTCGCCGTCCCAAGCGATCTCAACGGATGGAATCCCTCCGCAGACACAATGCAGCGGGTGGAGAAGACCGATTTCTTCTACCTCGCAGTGTACGCTCGTCCATCTGCCCGATTCGAATACAAGCTGATCGTTGATTCTTCCTGGGTCCTTGACCCTGCTAATCCCAGGACCATTCCGGGTGGCTTCGGCCTCAACTCCGAAATACGCATGCCGGAGTACCTCCCACCTCCTGAGATTGAACACAGGAGAAACATTCCCCGCGGCACTCTCGACACGCTGACCTTTCGCAGTGCCACCCTGGACAGGTCTCACCCGGTCTACATCTACCTCCCTCACGACTATGACCCCAGCAATCAATACCCAACGCTCTACGTTGCGGATGGCGCCGACTACCTCTCGCGTGCGCACATGAAGAACATTCTGGACAATCTCATCGCGGGAGGTCGCATCGCGGGGATTGTCGTCGTCTTCCTCGACCCCCGAACCGATCCGTCGCGCCCGGAAACCAACATGCGAATGGTGGACTATGGAATCAGCGAGGAATTCAACATCTATCTGGCCACAGAGTTGCGCGACACTCTGATGAGACTCTATTCGCTCCGTCCTTCACCCCACAACACCGGCATCATGGGAGCGTCACTCGGAGGCCTTGCCGCAACATACGCCGCGTGGAAACGCGACGATGTTTTCGGCCTCTGCGGCGTCCAGTCACCTGCATATCAATGGAAGAATGATACGCTCCTCACCATGATCGCCGGTTCACCGAGGAAGCAGGTTCTTTTTCACATCAACACAGGAACACTCCACGACGCCGAAGCGAGGTCCAGACAGATGACGGCAATTCTGTCTGAGAAGGGATATCGGTTCCGGTACACCGAACATCCGGAGGGACACAACTGGGGGAACTGGCGGGCCAGAATCCCTGACATCCTCACCTTTTTCTGGGGCACACGATGATGCGTAGAGTGCCGCCATCCCTTCTGCTTGCTGCAATGGTTGTTTCGCTCCTCCACCAGGCCCACGCCCTGGACAGCCTGGATTCTCTGGGCATTACCGTCCGAGAGAAATCCCGGGAGTTCTCCTTCACCAACAAACAATCCGCATTCTACTACGGAGAAACACATGGCCCACACAGATCCAGCTGGCAGGGTTTCAATGTGGGGGGGATTAGGGTCCTCGATGATTACCTACTACTGATTGACGGGAAGCCCCTGAGCCGCGCCACTGCAGAGAGCGTCGTCGTCTACCCGGACCGCCTGGAACGTCTCTATCCCGGCGGTGTGGCTGAACGGGTCTTGCTCACGGACGACCTCCCTGTACTGGGCATCATTCTCATGACCGATCCCCCGACGGAGGTGACACTCATTCCCCTGTTTACAGACGGTCGGGTCGAGGAAGACTACATCCTGGAGTTCCTGGATTCGACTGCACTTCTCGCCCGCAAGCGCCAGAGGGACGGGGGCGTGGAGAGTGGATCCGGTCCGTGGCTTGCCGTCGGTGGCACCGGCTGCATGCCGATGCGGACCGCAACGAGGTGGAGAAATCAGTTCTCACCCCTTTCCCTCTCTTCTTCACACCGGGCTAGAGAACACGTGTTCTCTCTCGCTGTGGGGAAGAGTCCTGGAGAAGCAGTCGCAGGTGCTCGCTCCTTCCCTGAGAGGCTTACAGAGTATGTTCGTCTCAGGAGGGCTCGGATGCAGGGACTGCTTGAGAGGAGTCACACGAGTACCGGAGATGCGATGTATGACAGGGCCCTGGCCTGGGCGAAGCTCTCGCTGGACGCGCTCGTGATGAACCACCCGACGAGAGGGATCTACGCAGGCCTCCCCTGGTTCAACAACTACTGGGGGAGAGATACCTTCATTTCGCTTCCCGGCGCGGCCCTCGTAACTGGCGACTTTGCCCTGGCACGGGAGATACTCGTCTCATTCGCGGAGTTCCAGCAAGAGGATTCCGCCTCCTCAGAGTACGGAAGGATACCCAATATCGTCTCAGCCGCCGACGTCGCGTACAACACCGCAGACGGCACTCCACGTTTTGTCGCAATGATCAGGGAGTACGTAGAACGCTCAGGGGACTCCTCCTTTGCGCGTGAGATCTATCCGGTCGTTCTCCGGTCAATCGAGGGAACACGACTGTTTCACATGGACTCCCTTGGGTTCCTCACCCACAAGGACGCAGAGACCTGGATGGACGCTGTAGGGCCTGAGGGCCCGTGGAGCCCGCGCGGGAACAGGGCAAATGACATCCAGGCACTCTGGGAGCGACAGCTCGCTGCCGGAATCTGGCTCGCCGAGCTGGTGGGCGACGAACCTTCCGCCAGAACTTGGGAAGAGTGGAGGCTGAAGGTAGCAAAGAACTTCAGACGATTCTACGTTCGGGAGGGAGTGGTATTCGATCATCTCAACGCCGACGGAACGCCGGACGAGCAGGTCCGCCCAAACCAGATCTTCACAACTCCCCTTCTGGATCGGGAGACCAGGTCACAGGTGGTCCGAACGGTCGCCACGAAGCTCACCTATCCACACGGCGTTGCTTCTCTTTCCCAGGGAGATGACCAGTTTCATCCCTACCACCAGTACGCTCCATTCTACCCAAAGGATGCCGCATACCACAACGGTATCGTCTGGACCTGGCTCCAGGGGAGGCTTATCTCCGAGCTCGTGCAGATGGATCACGAGGCAGTCGCGTACCGGCTCACCGGAAACGCATCCCAACAGATTCTTGAGCGGGGAGCAGTCGGGACACAATCTGAGCTTCTAGACGCAGCTCCACGTCCGGGAGAAGCCGAGCCACGGCTCTCAGGAACATTCTCCCAGGCGTGGAATCTGGCCGAATTCATACGGAACTTCTACGACGATTATCTGGGGATCCGCCCGAATCTCCTGGAGCACACCCTCGTGCTCCGACCGCAACTTCCCGAGGCTCTTCTCCCGGTGTCTGCAAAAGTCAGCATGGGCGAGCAGTCGATCCTGATACATATCGATAAGAGACTGGAGACTGCCAGAATCGAACTTGATGCAGAGAATCTGGATACCCGATTTCAGACATCGGTTGCGCTTCCCTCATGGATAGCTCAGGATCTCGTCTTTGATCTAGTACCAGGGTCGCATGCAGAAGTGGTGGTTGAAAAAGATGACGTAAGCCTATACCTTAACGGAACTAAACAGAGTACAACACTCAGGGCGTCTACCTACCGGCCTCCAGCAGAGGATCCTATCGAGCTACTCCACCCTGAGGTAAGGCCGGGCCTGCTTTCGCTCAGGGGACCCGAATACCCGCTTCTCTCTCATGAGATGGTCAAGCAGGAACCCGGGGAGACCGAGACGGTGGTTGACACTAGAGATCCTTCTGGTGATGACAAGGGGGTGGGAGCATGCTCCGGAACATACAGTTACCCGGGGAGCACGCACTTCCTTAGTGGCTCCTTTGACATCACTCGCTTTCAGGTGGACAGAGACAGCAGTAATCTCTACTTTCGCCTCCAATTCAGGTCGCTCTCAGATCCGGGATGGCACCCGGAGTACGGCTTTCAGCTCACATTTGCGGCTATCGCCATTGACACCGATGGGAAGATCGGTTCCGGGTCACTCCGGGTCCGCCATAATTCTTCCTTCAGCGTCGATCCCCGAGCTGGGTACGAAAGGCTGGTCCTTGTAGGTGGTGGTATTCAGATTGAAGACCAGGAAGGCCGAATTCTCGCCGGTTATGTCCCCACCGAAGCCGACACGATAAACAGCCTCGGCAACGCCTCCCAAGGGCTTATCGCATTCGCTCTTCCGCTGGCCCTCATCGGAGAGCCGACTCCCGAGTGGCACTTCACGCTCATCTCAGGGGGACAGGATGACCACGGCGGTGCAGGGCTGGGTGAGTTCCGTCTGGTGCAGGAAGAGGCCTCGGAGTGGCACGGGGGCGGGAAGAAGAGGGCATCAGATCCAAACGTGTTCGACGATCTCATCGCCGTTCCTCACCAATGAGATACGCATCCTCGCGCCCGCCACACAAGACGGCTATCCCTTCACGCTTCCCAGCGTCAGGCCTGACACGAGATACCTGCTGAGAGCAAGGAAAAGGACCACTACCGGAACAGTCACGATGATGGATGAGGCGCCGTAGAGGCCCCATTCAGTCGACATGTTCGCCTCAAACGATTTCAATCCCAAGGGCAACGTCCAGAGCTTGCTGTCCTGAAGAACCTGAGCTGCCACCAGGTACTCAGACCATGCTGTCATGAACGAGAAGAGGGCTGTAATCACGAGAGCTGGGGCGGCAAGGGGAAGAATGACCTTGTAGAACGCCTGAAACTGGTTGCAGCCATCGATTCGCGCTGCTTCCTCCAGGCTGTATGGAATCGTATCGTAGTAGCCCTTCATCGTCCAGATCGTGAAGGGGAGCGCCGTGGCCGCATAGATGACGATGACACCCATATAGGTGTTGATGAGACCAAGCCGTATCAATACGATATAGAGGGGAAGCAACAACATGGTTGCGGGAAACATCTGTGTCGTCAGCAGACTCAGCAATCCGATTTTCCGTCCGATGAAATCAAAGCGGGAGAAGGCATAGCCGGTCGTGGAGGCCAGGACAACTCCGGTCAGCGTGACCACGACGGAGACAAAGACACTGTTCCACATCCAGACGAGGAAAGGCCGGTCCTCGAACAGCCCCACGTAATTGTCCAACGTTGCGTTTGCCGGGATGATCTCCAGCGAGGTGGAGAGAAGACGATCCGCCGGCCTCAGTGATATCGTGACCACCTGGAGGATAGGATAGACAGCAATGGCGGTGAACACAAGCAGGAAGAGATATGTCAGAAGCTGACGCAGTATCCTTTTTGTAGACATCAGAGTATTCCCTCCCCCATCACGCCTGATAGGCTGCTTCGGTTGCCCGCGTCCTCTTCATGAAGTAGAGGCTGAACAGGAGCAGGATCACGAAGATGACCATTGAGAGCGCCGCAGCATAGCCGTAGCGGTAGAGATTGAAAGCCGCCTTGTAGACAAATGAGACCAGTATATGTGTCTGGTCTGAGGGCTCTCCTCCGTTGCTGACCAGCCACACAATATTCAGGTTGTTGAACGTCCAGACCGTCCCCAGCGTGATTGCAGGGACCATGACCGGCCGGATGAGTGGAATGGTGATGCGCGTGAGCTTATGCCACCAGGAAGCACCGTCGATGTCGGCAGCTTCATACAACTCATACGGAATGCTCTGCAGAGCTCCCAGCGCGATCACCATCATGAAGGGAAAACCGAGCCAGATGTTTGTGAGAATACAGGCAAGAAAAGCCTCTGTCGGGCTCTTCAGCCACTCCACGGCCGGCAGGCTCAGATACTTCGTGATGATCAGGTTGATGGAGCCATATTCATAGTTGAACATGCCCCGCCATGTCAGCGCAACAATGTACTGCGGAATCGCCCACGGAAGAATGAGCAGGGTACGAAACAGGGGCTTCCCGCGGACCTCCTTCTGATTTAGCAGGAGAGCGAGAAACACACCCAGGACCACGTGAAACAGAAGGTTGACGACTGTCCATATGATGGTCTTCAGAAAAACCGCATAGAAATTCGGCTGCGTCGGTTCAAAGAAGACCTTGACGTACTGATGCGGCCCGATGATTGCCCAGTCTTTGATGTGGCGAAGGTTCATATTGGAGAAGGAAATCACCACATTGTAGACAAATGGGTAGAACACCACCGCCAGGAGGATGAGAAACGCCGGAAGGACGAGAAAGGCGATGAAGAGTCTGCTCGATCGCTGGTTCATGCCTATTCGTTCATCTCTTTGATTTTTCGAAGTGCCAGCTCCTGCATATCCCGAGCCGCTTCTTCCGGCGTGGACGCGCCCCCCAGCACAGCCTGGTACGCCGGACGCATCGCATCCCATATCGCCCGCAGTTCAGGTACGACAGGCATCGTCCTCCCTCTCCGGATCTGGATGGCCGAGTTCTTCAGGATCTCGTTTGTCTGAACAAAGTCTGATTCTATCGCATCACGTCGCGTGGGCATTGTCCAGAGCTCCCGGGCGGTCTGGAGTTGAACGTCCGGCCTCATCAGGAAGCGCAGCAACTCGATTACCAGCGCCCGCTTTTCCCCCGGCACATTGGCGTTCAGGGAATACCCCTTGGGAGAGACCATCGGGGCACACCACAATCCGGTCTCCCGGATCTGCGGCAACGGGGCAACGCCAAAATCGATTCCTGCCTTCTCGTAGCCAGCCCAGGACCAGTCCCCATTGATGATCATTGCGCTGCGGCCATCTTTGAAGAGGATGTCGGCAATGTTGTAGTCGGCCTCCCCGGGAATAATCCTCAGGGAGTCTCTCAGCTTCTGGATGAACTTGAGGCCGTTCACCGTACCTGGGGAATTCAGCGTAGGTGCACCCTCCTCATCCATCACCCAACCGCCGTAGCCGGTCATGAAGGGGATGAAGAAGAACGGCTCCGTATAGTTCCAGGTGAGTGCGTACTGATCGGTTTTGCCGTCACCGTCCAGATCTCTCGTCAACCCAATGCCGGTCTCCATGAGCTCAAGATTCGTCCGGGGTGGTTCCTGAAGGAGATGACGGTTATAGATGAGCGTGAGATGATTCCCCAGCTTGTCTGCGATCTGGTAGAGATGTCCCTTGTAGTAGGTCAGCGCCTCGGGAGTGAAAGACTCCAGGAAATCCCGCTCGAAAAGCGTCTCGAGCGGATCGATGATCTCCATGACCTCAAACGGTCCCACCTGGTCCGATGGGCCGTACACCAGATCAGGCCCCTGGCCTGCGATCGCCGCGATAATGAACCCGGACCGGAGTTCCTCGGTCTCCTTGTAGATCTCCTCGACCGTGACCCCGGGATGGAGTTCCATGAACTGGTTCAGCTGATCCGCCAGGACGAGCCGTTCGTCGACCCTCATCTGGTGCCATATGATGATTCTGTTCGGATCCTGGCTCTGCTGGCAACCTGAGAAAACCCAGGAGGACAGGATCATCGATGCGAGCCAGACAGAGCGATTCCTGTGCGCATGGTATGGTCTCATCTCAGAACTCAAACACGATGCACTGACCCGGTCCCAGGTTCATCTCGACACGGTCCCCGACCCGGGGGATGTGACGTCCCGAGAGGAGATCCACACAGTACTCCCTCTCGGTCTGAAGGTGCAGATGGACGAATTCATCCCCTTCGACATTCATGCTGCCTACAACAGCCAGCCTTGTCGGGGGAGAATCCGTAACTCGAGCAAAGGCAAGGATGCGCGGGTTGGGATCGGCGAGCACGGTGAAGCTCTCCGGATCAGGATCAGCAATCAGGCTGGCATAGCGCTTGCGAATCTCCAGCACGCGCGCAATCCAACGAGGAAACCCGTCGTGCGACTTCCAATCATACGCGTGCGAACTGAAAAGGGGCAGGGTTTCTGAGGGAAAGCGTGCCAGCTCCTCGTTTGAGAAATCGAGGCCGGTATTAATGGGAATCCGTTCGGCAAGCTCGTACCCCGAATGGAGGTATGGAACAGCAGGCAGGAATGCGTTGATCACCATCGCCCACCTGGAGTAGATCGTCCCGCCGGGCCTCTCGGCCGCCCGCGGGGTGTTGTGGGTTTCGGGCGTCGAAAAGTAGGGAAGAGGAACACCCTCGCTTGCATGGCGTTCGCAGAGGGCTCGCATACGGTCGGGGTGTCTCTGATCGATCCAGCAGTATCCTAGCACGGCATTGTACCCTTCTTCGCGACTCTTCTTCGTCACGGAGAAGTCCTCGTCCCAGAATGCAAAATCGGGATTCTTCTCGCGGGCAATTCGCACCATCTCCGCCTTGAGCGACATCGGAAGGGCGTGCCCCATGTCAATCATCACCCCGTCGATCTGGAACTCCGACTGGTAGTAGGGTACTATCCCCAGAATCCGTTCCCAGAGTGGGCCATTCTTGTTCCTTGCCCGCGCCAGCCGCGTGTCGTACATACGGATGGTGTTATAGGCGATGTAGTTGAAATCGGGATGCTTGTACATCTTCAGGTATGTCACATCCCCCCAAGGAGGCTGGTTGTCATCCGGCGGCCAGTCGGCAAAAGCGCCGGGGATCTTGGCGCGGCTCCCATCAGGAAGGTGACCGACAAAGCGACCATCCTCCTTGGTGACGCTTGCGGACCTGGGTGCAGCGGTGAAGAGACTCCTGTATACCTCATGTGGTGGCAGCAGATTGCCGAACTGGTCCGATTCCACATCCTCGTGGATCTGCTTCAGTTCCTCTGGCTCAAACAAGGGAGAACCGTAATGACCGGGATCGGTTGAACCCGGCTCCCGAACCGGTGTCTCTTCGCGTATCCAGTAGAACCAGTCAGGGTGTTCCTTTACCCAGTCGGCATCCTTGGCTGCGGTGCGGAAAACGAACTCCACGACAACTCGAAGGCCGAGCCGGTGAGCCGCCTCCACGAATGCCTTGAACTCCGTCTTCGCGCCAAGCCCCAAAGCAGGCTCGGCGAGATTCTCGTCCAGCTCATACGGGTTCCGAATCGCGTACGGGGAGCCGAGCGTCCCCTTGTTCCCATCATGGCCGATCGATGTTATCGGCAAGAGGTGCACCGTATTCGCGCCCAGGCGCTGCACATACGGGAGCATCGCAATGGCCTTCAGAAAGGTTCCCGTTTCACGGAAGCCATCCTCGCTGACAGGAATGTCCAGGGTGCCGTTGCCGTTGTGGTCATAGGCGGTCGTGGTTCGCACAAACATATTGTAGATCACCGCGTTCTTTGTCCACTCGCCTCCCTTTGAAGAATCACTCCGACGAACCGGCCTGCCTTTGCTGATACGCTCAATGATCTCAAGATAGTATGAGTAAGGGTCTACCCTGATCTCCGTTCCCTCGTGATCAAAAGAGCTCCAGAGGCCCGGAACCCGGTACTCGAACGGGGCATGAGCGGCTCCCGCTCCTCTGGCGCGGAGCACCTCAGCCAAACAAGCGAGCGCGGTCTTCTCCTTCTTCTTCATCGACATCGTCTGGTTCTCGCGCTATTTTCTAAAAATATCGACAACGGTCCTCATCGAAGTGTCGTTCAGGAAGAGTGAGCGGTTCCGGCCGGGCGATTCGTCAGAGCCGCCCCATTCCCCCGGCTCTCCACTGTTCGTATACTTGTACTCAATGATCGCACCTAAGGGGAGATCCAGGAGAAGGGACCAGATCTTGTCTCCCCCCGTCATATCTCCGTGCGTGCCGTCGTCGAACATTGGCACGCTGTTCGGGACCCAGGATCCTAACCGATGGTGGTTCCCCACGATGTATATCCTCCGGGTGACCTTCTCTTCGCTTGCGTCACAAATGAAAAGGACGGAGACTTCTTCGGCTGAAGCCTGTGCCATCGTTCCACCCGCTGCACCGCCTGCATCGCTCTGCACCTTCGAGGATTCCAATTCCATCAGCGATTTGAAGGATCTCTCAGGCATACGGGCGCCGGCCAGCCGTGCGAACCTGTAGACGTTCGCCAGGTGCGACCGGAAAGCCTGGTCGAAAGGCTCTTCCCCAGCAGGTGCGCTCTGGTCCGCACCAAGCCACCAGAACCAGTCCGATCCCTCAGCCGCGTACATAGCTTCCCATGCCTTGTACACATACCAAGCCTTCGTGCCGAGCCGCGGGGAACCCCATCTGGCATCCGGGGCAGGGAGCCCGCTGGCTGCAAGGTCTTCTCGCGCGACCCTCAGGTACTCCCAGGCCTGATTCTCGACGGGCTCACCGATCCAGGTATCGAAGTTCGCGTTTATCCACGAACCTGGCCAGAGCTCTTCCATGGAAGGAAGCGACTCCAGCGGGTGAGACGGAATCCCCCGTTGATCATTCCCGACAATGTACTCTGCTGTGGTCGTCGTGATGATTCTTCCCATGCCGTGGAGCTTGCTCAGCTTCCGATAGAGCGCATGGAGGAAATGCTTGCCGTCGATATCTTTCCTGTACCACTCCCATGCGTTTTCCCCGTCGAGGATGACCGTGATGAGAACATCCGGAGCGCTCGTCGGAGGGGCACGGGACAGTATTGCCCGGACAAAATCCTCCGCCGCCTCCTCTCCCTCATAGCTCTGATAGCGGAACCCGATTCTGTCGGAGAGTTCAGTGTCGCGAAAGACAATCGCCACCGACCCCTCGCCTGCCGGGAACCGGTACGGCATGATGTTTGCCTGACCCGGAGGCAACGACTTGTTCAACACGCGGACATCGCTTGCCGTCCAGAGGATTCCGTTTTCTTGGAGGATGGGGAGGACAGGCTGCGCCACCGCCCCCTCTGCGGGCCACATGCCGGTCGGAGCAGACCCAAACGTTGCCTGGTAGAAACGGACGGATTTTACGACCTGCGCCCGGGCATCTTCAGGGTACGCGAAACGGGCAGGAAGGCTGTCGTTCGGCTGACACACGTTCGCGAGATCCGAATCGTAAATCAGCGGGAGAATCGGATGGTAGTAGGGAGTGGTAATGATCTCAATCTGCCCCGATTGCTCCGACCGACTGTAGAGAAGCTCGCGGTGCATGGGGATCACGTTTGCCATGACCTTGTAGGCTTCGAGTACGATCCTCCGGCAGTCCTCTTCGCTGATCTCCCGACGCAAGATGAATTTCCCGTCAGCCGTCTCTCGGACGAGGTCGGAGAGATCACAGACCGTGCCGTCCGGGAGGTGCACCGATCCCCGCAAGAAGTCCGGGTCAAAGTGGGCCAGAAAGAACCAGAACTTGATTTCACGAAGCTCCTGCACAGTGTAGAGATCGTCCGAGGGAATGCTGTCCTGCGGGAGTTTCATCCAGAGCGCCTGGTACGATGGAAACCGCTCGCGCATGACCTCGCTGATGCCAAACGCACTCCAGGCATTTCTGTAGAGATGGTCCCGATCCCGGCTGTCAAACCCGGCCGTCGATTTCAGCGCTAGGTCAATCCAGGGGTCCGTCTTCCCTTCCCATGCTGCCAGAAAACCGGCCACATCAATTGTGTTCTTCTCCGCGTCAATGAACGGTCCCAGACGGCGAACGTAGTAGTCCTGGAGCTGGAGCAACAACGACGAGGTCAGGTTCACCGTACAATGAATGTTCGGATAGTCGCGTAGCATCGCCACCATGTCATAGTAATCCTTGGTGGCATGGGTGCGGACCCAGGGTCCCGATAACTGATCAGTCTCGGGATTGACATACAGCGGCTGATGCTGATGCCAGATGATATTGAGGTAGACCGGCTTCGTTCCTTCAACGAGCGGGTAGTCGTCCTCGGGATTCGACATACTCCCCGGAGCTGTGGTAGCAAGGAGGATCCCGCCACCCTCGTCCAGGACGAAGACAGAATTCTCCGCGGACCGGTTGTAGTTCTCGATGGTCGCGGGATTCCCCGGATCATTGACGTGCTCTTCGCCATCCACCAGGAATTTGTACTGGTGGACGCCTGGAGGAAGCGAAAGGACCACGGTCCAGACGCCTGCAGAGTCTGGACGCAGTGGAGACGCATCGGGGGACCAGCCGTTGAAATCCCCCACGAGCGAGACCGATCTCTGGACGACCCCCCGGTACTCAAACCGGACGCCGTCGGGGACTGCAGTCGGCTGTGCGGCGATCGGGGGGCCGCTGACCAGAAGACAGAGCGTCAGAGACCGAAGTATGTTGAGAGACGAGCGGGTCATTTGAGAAGAAGCATCTTCCTGACCAGAACCGATACCCCGTCACCCGGTACATCGGCAGTCAGGCGGTAGAAGTAGACACCTGTGCCCATCTGCATCCCGTTGTCGTTCAGACCGTTCCAGACAATTGTGTGGGAGCCTCCCTCCCGGTAACCATCGACGAGGGTCGCGACATAGCGTCCGATGAGATCGTAGATCGCGAGCCGGACCGGGGCACCATGAGGCAGAGAAAAGCGGATAGCAGTTTCCGGATTGAACGGATTTGGGTAGTTCTGGTGCAGGGCGAATTCTGCTGGTATCAGCTCTTCGTCAGAAACATTCACAATGGGATTGGCAATGGCAACAGTATCACGTGTCCGGGAAACCGTGAAGATTCCGCTTCCATAAGGGGGAAGACTCACCGAGACCGAGTCCAGACTGGATCCGGGGATCAGCTGGTAGCTATTGTCATAGAGGTTATTCAGGTAGTAGAGTGAGTCCTGTTGAAGGCCTGCACTGAAGAGGAGAGCGTTCTCCTGTGTGAGATCCAATATCCCAGCCTGCATACTGCCGGAAAAATTTACCACCGTCAGGCCATTTTGATCCCTGTGCGGTCGCGTGAAGCCATAGAGCAGGCCGTTGCCGGTCCCGACGCGAACGATATCGGGAAGGTCCGCCGCATTGATGAAGCCGTCGCCGTTGGTGTCAACCTTGAGCTGCGTGAAGGCATTGAACTGACCGCGAATATGCGCTATTCGCTGATAGTGTGGCCACAGGATCTCCTTCCCCATGAAGTCCCAATCAATGACGCTCCGGGTCCTGTTCCACTTGTGCCCTACGATACCATACCCCCATCCCACCTCCTGTCCGTTCCAGAGCATCGGCAAACCGGGAGCTGTGAAGAGCACAGTGGCCATCGGCATTGTTCTGCGAAACGCCGTCTCTGGATCTGGATCGTAATAGGTGGAAGGTGCCGGTTCGATATTGTAGATCCTGTCCTCGTCTTGTGTCTCCATGTAACGCAGGAAAAGAGAGTTTGGCCCCGGATAGAAACCGCTGTTCTCGACATTCTCATGAAGACCGTTGATCGCGTTAGCGGTAAACCCGAAATTGCGGATCCCCCCCCAGTAGAGCTTGAAGTCATACGCGGCGTCAAGACCCCCCCGGAGACCGCTGCGCTCCCAGTCTGCGTAGATGAGCTCTGAGCCGGTTCCGGTACCTGCATCCTCCCCCAGAAGGAGGATATCCGGCTTGATCTGCTTCAGCGCCTCCCGAACCGGCATTCCCATGAACTGCGTACCATATCTTCGCTCAGGACCCCAGTAGACGTCGAAACGGTATCCGTCTATCCCGAACTCCTGGATCCAGTACCTGTACACACTGATCATCTCCGCCTGCGCATCAACATCAGTCCAGTCGTAGTTCAGGAGCTGATCTGAAAATCCGCTGTAGTAGTTGTACCCAAACCCATCCAGTGACTGACCAAGGCCGTTGTCGTTGTGCGGAATGATAGAATGCTCGTACCAGTTCCAGTACGGGGAATAGGATCCCAGCATCCGTCCGTTGGAAGCCCACGGGTGCAGTCTTCCAGTGTGGTTTGGGGTCACATCCAGTATGACCTTCAGTCCGTAGGCATGAGCCTGATTCACGAAGTCCTTGAAATCCTGATTTGTTCCGTACTCCGGAGCGACGTTGGTGAAATCCACAATGTTGTACCCTGACCCGTCTCCGTTGTCGATGGGAAACGCATTGTCCATAATTGGCATCATCCAGATGACGCTGAAGCCGAGCCTCTTGATTTCGGGGATCCTAAGGGCAGCGGCGTTTATCGTCCCGGCCGAAGAGGCGGCCTTCGGAAAGAGGAAGTACACACGAGCTTCTTTTGCCCAGGCGGGATTGCTTGCTCTCGTCGGGTTCTCCAGAATGCCGTCCTGACGGATAATGAAGTAGGATCGGGTGGTGTCGGCGTTCCCGTCCTCGTCACGGACAATGAGCCCGAAGTAGTACTCGCCTGCCGTATCAGGCTTGGGGACCGTAGCGGTAACACCCGTCTGGCCATCCAGGCCGAGCGGAGCGAGCGGATCATCCTGCCAGATGTAGCTGGCAATCTGCTGCGTGTCGGGGTCTGTGCTGACAGCCCCTGTGAGGAGCACACTGGCGCCTGAAGGAAATGCCCTCGCGCGCGCGATGGGTGAGTGATTCACAATGCGGGTCACGAGTACGGAATCTGACCCTGTCTCGGTGCTCACGCTGATCGTGTTCTCACCCTCCACGATTGTCGTTGTGTCGGCAAAGAGCCCGTTGACTACGGGTATTGTCCTGGATACACCATCGACGGTGAGCGTGGCCGTCGTGACGCTGCTATCGGGTCCTGATCGATCGGGCTTGAAGACGAGCCCCGCCGTGACATAGCTCGTCTTTCGGGTCGTGTAGGAGGGAGTCTCTATCTGAACCGGTCGGGCCCGGACTTCGAATGTAACGGAATCGGTCCTGGTCTGCATCCCAGCGGAGACCACAAGTCTGAATCTGTGCAGGCCGTCTGCAAGCGCCTCCGGCGGCGTGTAGGTAAATATCCCGGTTGCCGTATCTCGGTAGGTCTCTGCGTTTGGGATGACAGCGCTATCCAGGAACGCCTCAATCGACACTGGCGGTGCGCCGAGCGGCTGGAAGATCCCGGCAGAGAGAAAGGGGAGTCCTCTCCGGACCACAAACCCGCCTGTGCCCGAGCCTGATTCGATCTGGTATGGGTAGGCGCAGATCTGAAACAGGACCAGACTATCAACAAGAAAGAGTGAGTTCTGCTCAGGATCAACGACAACCCGATTGAGGGGATCGGGTATCCAGCTCCAGTCAGTGGGGGTCGTTGTCAGCTGACGGTAGATCTTGTACCTCCACGTCCTGAACGTGAGAGGGATGGTCTTCACCCAGAGACCTGTCGACTGCTCAAGGCTGTCGGCCTCCGAGGGAGTGCCGGGGGCAATCGTTCCGTTTGAGTTGGGTCCCCAATTGTTGAACTGTCCGGGGAAGTGGACCCGGACATACTCCCCCTGAGGCTGGTAACGGAACTTGACGTTTACCGTTTGGGCTGTGCCTGAGTTCAGAACAAGAAGGAAGGTGAAACAGAGGTAGGGGAATTGCCGGAGAGCATCAAACCGTAGGGGTGCGAGAAGCATGAACGATGTGCAAGGAGTTTCGTGTGCTGTTCAACAACGTATTCTTAAGATAGAGAGAAGGGGGAGAAAATGCAACGGTTGATTCCTCACAGAAACGTTCTATATTGAGTACGAACTCAAGGGAATCCCTAGTGGAACTTCCAAGTATCTCTCCCACGTGAAAGCTCGTCGTGCAGGCAGCGCAAGAGAGTCCCCCCTACCCTCCCGAATGAAGCGAAGAGCATTCTACGCCATCACCATAGCTTTCCCGTTCCTCCTCCTGGCTCTCCTGGAGGTCTCTCTTCGCCTCACGGGCTACGGTCCCGACTTGTCGCTCTTCATCACCGAGACCATCAGGGGAGAGGAGTATCAGATCATGAATCCCGACGTGCGAAAGAGATACTTTGCGCGCGTCACATTCAGCCCCAGCACCTCACCCACGTTCTTTCCCACTCCGAAGCCGGAGGGGACGTACAGGATCTTCTGCCTGGGCGGTTCGACAACTGTGGGATACCCCTACTGGTACAATGGTTCGTTCTCAACGTTTCTCCAGGACCGTCTCAGGCGCATCTTCCCCGATCGGCCGCTGGAGGTCATCAACGTGGGAATGACCGCAACGAACAGTTTCACGGTGCTCGATATGGCTCGTGATCTCATCGACTACGAGCCCGACCTCTTCATCGTCTACGATGGACACAACGAGTTCTACGGGGCACTGGGCGTGTCATCCCACGAATCATTCAACACGCCGCGATGGATGACACACCTCTACCTCCGGGCGATCCATTTCCGGACAGTCCTCCTTTTGCGGGACGCTGTCAGCAGCATTGCCGGTCTCTTCACACCCGAGGAGGATACGCGTCCGCTCGGGACAATGATGGAGAAGCTTGCACACGGCCAGTTCGTCCCCTATGGCAGCTCCACTTACGTGAGAGCCCTTGAATTCTTCCGGGGAAATTTGGCAGACTTCTGTACCCTCAGTGCGGAGCACGGGATACCGGTTATCCTGGGCTCCCAGGTCTCAAACCTTCGTGACCAGTCCCCGTTTGTCTCAGGGGAGCCTGAGCCGGCGATAAGGATGCAGCTCAACGAACTAATCAACGATGGGCTCACCCATTGGATGAATGGTTCAGTCGAGTCCGCCCTGGAGAGCTTCCGGGGATCGCTCGCCTACGACCCGATGAGAGCCGAAACGCATTACCTCATCGCACGGTGCCTGGACTCCCTTGGGAGAAGGCGGGAAGCTTTTGAGGAGTACGTGAAGGCCCGCGACTACGATCAGCTCCGATTCCGTACCAGCACGGATTTCAATAACGCCATCCTGGAGATATCCGGCCAACCGGGTGTGGTGGCACTGGACATGGAAGAGGTGTTCATGCTCGCCTCACCGGATTCGATCATAGACTCATCCCTGATGTTCGAGCACCTCCATCCAAGGGCATTTGGGTACTTCCTTATGGCAGCGGCGTATGCTGATGCTCTGAGGCAGCATGGCTTGTTTGCCTCAAAAGATGAGTGGGCGGTAGCAGACACTGTCAGCGATGAGGAGCTCTGGGAGGAGCGGAGCCTCACCGAGCTGGATGAGCGAACGGCCCAGCGGAGGACCGAGGTTCTCCTCTCCGGTTGGCCCTTCAAGGAACAGTTTCCCATTGTGGACGCACCGGACCGCGGCGACACGCTTGCAATGCTTGCGGAGAAACTCACGAAGGCAGAGATCGGATGGCTGGAAGCGCACGAAACCGCAGCCTCGTACTACCTCTCCCGGAGGGATCTACAGAACGCCGCACGGGAGTACAGGGTCATCATCAACCAGTTGCCCCTCCTAGACGTGCAGCCATACCTGAAACTGGCCAGAATCTGTCTGGAGCAGCAGAAGTTCAATCAGGTAGAAGATGTTCTGCAGGCCTCGCTCAAGATAACACCAACCATCCTCGCCTACAGGGCTCTGGGGGACATTGCGCTCAACTCTGGAAGGGGCGGTGAAGCTGCGGCCTACTACGAGAAGACATTCACGTTCACCCAGTCACTCGCCGAACAGGTCGAAAACGGGTACCTCCTCGCCCTCGCATACGCCAGGGCGGGCAGGGAAGAAGAGGCAAGGTCGCAGACGCTGAAGGTCCTCTCCCTCAAGCCGGACCACATGCCCGCGGTGAAGTTGCTGCAACAACTGAGCGCGGGAGGGGATCACTAGGGAGCGGTCTCCTGAAGGATCTGGGCGCGCAGCGTTTTCGCATCCGTATTTCCCGGCGCTATTGCCAGAACAGTGTCCAGGTGTGCCAGAGCCCTGCTGAGATCACCCTTGTTGGCATATGCCGCTGATAGCCCGTAGAGCGCTGTAGCCCTCAGGTTTGTATCCCCTTCCGGTCCCACCAGTTCGAGAGCCCGCGACAGGAAAACAATCGCCTGGTCGAATTCCCCGGCATTAACCAGGAGAAGGCCGAGATCCATTTGGGAACGGGGGAATTCATGATTGGAGCTAATCGATCGGAGGTAGTGTTCGATGGATCTCTCTGTATCTCCCAGCGTGTTCCAGAGGCTCCCCAGAAGATAGTGTGTGTAGAATCCGTACGGGTACTCCTCGAGCAGAGCCTCATACGTGGTTAGCGCATCCCGAAGTCTCCCCCGGGACCAGAAGTAGGTCGCGCTCCTGTAGCAACCCTCATCCCAGGTTATCCGACGTCCGTAGGTTTCGGTGGCAATCCGCAGGAGGTCTGGCTCAGCCTCGTGCAGCACCGACATGGCCCGCTTGTAGTTCTTGAAGGGCCACTGCCCGGTAAGGCGCTGGATCGAGAGATCGGCATATGCCTGATCGAGCCAGCAAATGCTCAGGCTATCGGTCTGAAAAGGGAGAAGTGACGTGCTCTCACCAGTTGCTGCACCTCCGAGCAGGTTCATCCGCTCGATCGCTTCAACGTAGAGTCTGGCAATCAGGTAATATCCGTGGACTTTCGGGTGGAGATGCTCCCAGAATGTCCTGTCACCCGGAATGCCTCCGTCGTTGGCGGCGATAGCCGAGTCGCTCGAAACGAGTATCACACCATGCTCTTTGCAGACCGATCGAATAACCTCATTGATCCGTCCCGGGGCCCTGAACTTGAGAAGATCCTTGTCGCGCGCGTTTTCCAGCAGCCTCAGTGCCCTCTCAACATCGCCTCGCTCTAAGGCAGCGCGCCCGAGATTGTACGACAACAGTGCATTCAGATCCTCCTCAGGGATCGGATTACCAGATGCCTCCAGTTCCTCAAGCCGATCTTCGGTGCGAACATCCCCGCTATCGCTTACGAACGGGGGAAAGAGAAGATTGGAAGAGACATCACTCACAACAACCGGCACCGAGGCCTTCTTGCACTCGGTGAGAATCGCGGAGAGGTTCTCCTGGAAGAGTTCAAACACCCTCCGAGCATCAAATGAGTCAAGCGGAACGAGGGTTTCATCAGATACCTGTCGCATGAGATTCAACTCATCACTCGATCCCGCATCTCGGCCAGCGCCGGCAATCCATCCCTGGAGGAGCTGCATAAGACGCAGATCGCGCAGTGCGTGCTTCAGCGGCGTCAGTCCGGGTATTCTCTTCTCAAAAAACGATACCCCCACCCCGTCAGGTCCGTAGAACTCGTTATGACCCATGTAGATCAACACCAGATCGGGATCGAACCGAAGGACCTCCTCTATGAGCCCGCGGACGACGTTGCTGTTGATTGCTGATGCTCCCCAGTTGATCACCTCTATCTCACGCTCTGGGTGAAGGTGTCGCAACTGCTTCCGCACGATGCCGGGAATGTTCGCCGTCATCAGGTATGGCGTACCGAACATTGTGGATCCCCCCAGACACATCACCCTGAAGATGCGTTGACTCTTCTGCCTCCGAAAGAGGGCCGGTTTGAACTCCGGGACAATCGGGGTGCCGGCCGGAAAGTACCGGCCGAGGTAGCTCCGGTTCACCTGATACCACTCGATCCTGTCATAGATCACTTCAGTAACGAGCGGTTCCGCCCGGGCCGGAAGAAAGGCTCTGAGGAGGAGTTCGGCGAGAACGAGAAGGAGGAGAAGCAGGCTCACTGGAATGAGGCTGAACAGAACCTTCTTCAGAGGCGAAATCTCTGGAGATACGGGCGCGCGACGTTTCACGGGAGGATCTTCTCTTGGGGGGGGTCTACATCCAACCACTCGATTTCTCTCTCTACGAAAGGAACTGCGAACATCCTCCCCCCAAACCCGAGGAATCTATAGGCAAGCATGGGAATCGTGGAGACCCTGAGTCGGGCCAACCGGTCGGTGTAGACCTCAGAACCTCTCTGTGCCCCGATCTGTGCCAGATAGAGATTCAACTTTCTCTTGCGGGTCATATCGATGAGTTCCATGCGGGCCTGATAGAATCGAGCAGTATCGGTCTCAACAACACTTGACTCCTTTGCCGCAACCTCGAAAAGGTAGATGGCGGAGGAATCCCGCAGAGGCCCGAAACGCTCGCCAACCTCTAGCTCCCAGGCAATTTCGCCAACTGGAGCTCTCTCGGCGATGGAGAAGAAGTCTGTCAGTCCCCCCCGCGCGCGTCCGAGAGGGTCAATGCTATGTTTCTCCACCACCTCTTCAAAGGAGGCTCCCTCCTCCAGTTCACCGTACGCTTCCCCCATCTCCTCCATGGACCCTGTTTTCAATTCACGTACCTGGACCTGCGGTACTGCGCGATTTGGATCAAGGGAATTCATGTACGCGTATACTTCGGCATCTGAAACGGTTATCCCACGGAAGAGTTTCATCTTCATCAATGCCGAGAGATAGGCATCACGCCAGGGTTGCAGACGCTGCTGGACGACGGGAAGTCCATCGAGGCCCCGCCGGAGAGCTTCCTGTGCGAGGATCTCCTGCTCGCTCCATTCCCGGAACGATTCATAGAGTCGCATCGCCATTCTCTTGCGAACATCACCCCTGACCGCAAAACCCTTCTTCGCTAGATCCGTGATGGCGTCAGCAACAGTCCAGATCTTCTCACCAGCAATGATGAGGGTGTCGCCGAGTGTCCCGACGCAAAGAGCCCGCAGTTCGTCTGCCATCGCGGGTGTCATCCTTGTAACATCTCCCTGCCGGCTTTCTCCGTACACAGTGGTGATCTTTTCGCTGAAAGCCTGAAACCTCTCTGACGGGGAATACGCCACCTTGCCGGCCATCGTCTCCCGAATGAACTCCTCCGCCCGGGCCGTTTCCTTCCGGGCTCGAAGTCTTGACTCAACCCTTTCGCGCAACACGTGTGAGGGAAGGCTCGTGTAGAAGGGGCTCGGCTGTACCCGATTCAGGCGCAGCAGATAGTGCCCTCCCCCTGCCCGCAGCGGCATCGAGATTTCTCCCTCCTTGAGCGAGTATGCGGCTGACTCTATTACCTCATCTGCATCACCCCATATGACCGTGGCTGTGTCCCGAACAACGTTCATGGAGGAATCAATCTTGAGCCTCTCGAAGTCGGCACCGGTGGTCATCTGGTTCCGCACGAAGATTGCGTCTTCTTCCCTCTCAAAAAAGAGGAAGCTCACCAGGAGTTCCGCCCG
>Ga0209536_100000616_pt1 | contig 57651 bp, 61 predicted proteins | sample DeeMarSeWOR28_12_FD_187461 | JGI IMG/M metagenome (GOLD analysis project Ga0209536, IMG submission 187461) | Marine sediment microbial communities from White Oak River estuary, North Carolina - WOR-2-8_12 (SPAdes) (version 2) | ecosystem: Environmental > Aquatic > Marine > Intertidal zone >... | reverse complement strand
ACCAGGAACCTGAATGATGCATCCAACACCTGGTTTCTGTCCGTCGGGTTGACTGATCTGCCGGGTCTTGTCTACTGGTTATCGAGATAGTCGATTTACCTTCTGAGTAGCTATAAGCAACTATGAAAAAAATGAAAAACACGATTTTCCTGTTGCCGATGATTTTTTGCATCGGTATTACGTTACCCGCCGCTTCGGTTGCGGCGACTACGCCCACCCTGAAGCAGGTGATGGAAAAGGACGCCGGTGCGGACAACACACAAGATTCCGCAAAGAAACCAGTGCCGTCGGGTCCGGTTGACGAACTGAATCGCGGTACGCCGCGCTCCAGCATGCGCGCCTACTTCGCTGCCGCGAACGAAGGTGACTATGAAACTGCTGCGCGCTTTCTGGATTTACGCTCGATTCCCAGGCGCGACCGCGGCGCCAACGGAACGGACCTTGCCAGGAAACTGAAAGTGGTTCTGGACCGCACGCTCTGGGTGGATCTGGACCTTCTTAGCGATGACCCCCGGGGTCACCAGGAGGATGGTCGGCCCGTCAATACTGATCTGGTAGGCCAGGTACCACTGGGCAAGACAAATATCGATGTGCTGTTGCAGCGGGTGCCGCGCGGTGACGGCGTTTTGATCTGGAAGGTATCGTCGAGAACAGTGCGTGAAATTCCACGGCTGTACGACCAACATGGACTGCAACCAATTGCCGAGTTCCTTTCCGACAATTTGCCACAGTTCCGGTTTCTGGGATTGCAGACATGGCAGTGGGTCGCGCTGGTTTTCCTGTTCGTTATTGCCTACGCGGTGACGATACCGCCCGTCTGGTTTATTAGCAGGCTTCTCGAACGAACTGGCAGGCCGCTCGCGCTCAAGATGACAGAAGTCATTAAAGGGCCGCTCCGGTGGCTGGCGGCTCTATTGCTGGTTGGCGCCTGGATCGATTTTATCCAGCCAACGGTAGAGGCCCGTGCGGTGATGCAAGCGGGTACGCTCCGTATCATCATTATTACCTGGGCGATGATGCGCGTTGCTGACCTGTTCAAGCACTACTGGGAGGAGAGGCTGAAGCGAACCGGACGCGAGCACGCGGTGGTGTTGTTACGGCCAGCGTTAAGTACCGTCAATGTGTTTATCATTCTGATCGCCCTGGTGGTATGGCTCGACAACATTGGTTACAAGGTATCGACCTTGCTTGCCGGTCTTGGCATTGGTGGTCTGGCCGTCGCACTGGCTGCGCAAAAATCCCTGGAAAACATCATTGGCGCGTTGACGCTCTACATGTCAGCGCCGGTACGGGTCGGCGATTTCTGTCGGTTCGGCAATGACTACGGCACGGTGGAGGAAATCGGGCTGCGTTCCACGCTCATCCGCACCCTCGACAAGACAGTGATATCGGTGCCCAATGCAGACTTTGCTGCAATGCACCTGGAAAATTTTGCCGGGCGCCAACAGTTTCCGTATCGCCCAAAGGTCATGTTGCGCTACACCGCCACCGCAGAGCAAATTCAGACTATTGTGACCGGAATCTATTCGTTGCTAAGGGGTCACGAAAAGATCGCCGAGTCGCCCTTGCGTGCCAGATTCAGGGAATTCAGTTCGGCAGCGCTGGTCATCGATGTACTCTCCTATGTTAAGACCAGCGATTTTGATGAATACCTGCAGATCGCCGAACAGTTGAATCTCGGCATCATGAAAATAGTGCACGATGCCGGCGCCGAGTTCTCGTTCCCGATAGAGGGATTGCTAAGCGCCAATGGCGGATAAGTGATCCAGCCGCACGGCGATTAGCGAATCGGTTTGTCCCAGTGCCCGTCAAAAAAGCGGGAGCCAAGCGGTTCCCGTTCGCGCGGTTCCAGTTCCCGTTCCCGGCGTTTTTCGTCAAGGTCATCGGCGGAATCAACCGGGTGTCCAACCGCAATCATCGCCAGCTCGTCGTAACGCTCCGGAATCTCAAAGACTTCGCGCGCCCGGGGCTTGTCGTAGCCAGCCATCGGGTGGGTCATCAGCCCGAGGGCAACAGCCTGCAAGTGCAGGTTCTGGCTGGCCATACCGGCATCATGCTGGCCCCAGCGGTTGGCGCGGCCCGGGCGTTTGGAAAACTCCGTGTCGCTGCAGACCAGTAGCAGCACCGGTGCATCAATAACCCACTGACGGTTCCCTTCGTCCAGGCAGTCAAATGCCTGTTGCCAGGTATCGGCATCATGGTTCTTGTCCCATACCAGGAAGCGCCAGGGCTGGTCGTTAAAGCACGATGGCGCCCAGTGTGCCGCCTCAACCATCGCTATGATCTGTTCGCGGGAAACCGGCTCCGGCTTGAAGGCGCGGCCGCTCCAGCGGTCGGCTATCAGGTCGTGTATCGGTTCAAAAGTCTTTGCGGGTTTTCTGATCATAATGACTTCACTAATGTTCAGGCTGCCTTGCCCGCCGGCAGGCGGTCCCGGTCATGTGGCTCGTTGTAGTCAATGATGGGCCCCCTGGGTACGATCCGGGTTGGATTGATACCCTCGTGGCTCTCGTAGTAATGGCGCTTGATGTGATCAAAGTTGCAGGTCTCGGCAACTCCCGGGATCTGGTAGAGCTCTTTAATGTAGTTCCACAAATTGGGGTAGTCGACGATGCGACGCAGATTGCACTTGAAGTGCCCGACATAGACTGCATCGAAACGAATCAATGTCGTAAACAGGCACCAGTCGGCCTCGGTGATGACATCGCCGCACAGGTAGCGCTGCGAGGCCAACACGTTGTCCCAGTGATCCAGGGCATCAAATAACTGTGTCACCGCCTCTTCGTAGGCAGACTGTGTTGTTGCGAAACCGCTACGGTAAACACCGTTGTTGATTGGTTCATATATCGCTGTCTGGGTTTCGTCGATTTTTTCCAGTAATTCCCGCGGCGCAAAACTAACGGATGAATCAGCAATGGCGTCAAATTCGGTATCAAGCATGCGCAGGATTTCGCGCGACTCGTTGTTGACGATCGTCTTCTCTTTCTTGTCCCACAGTACCGGCACTGTGACTCGACCGGAGTAGTTTGGATCGGCCAGCTGGTAAATCTCGCGCAAGAAATTTTTGTGGTTGACGTTATCCGGAATGGTGCCGGGATTGTCACTAAAGGCCCAGCCGTCATCACCCATAAAGTGATCGACCACGCTAACGCTAATGGCGTCTTCCAGTTTTTTCAGTTTGCGCATGATTATCGTGCGATGTGCCCAGGGGCAGGCATGCGATACGTATAAATGATAGCGCCCGGCCTCGGCCTTGAAGCCGCTTGAGCCATCAGCTGTCACCCGGTTGCGAAACTGCGTCTCCGGGCGCTTGAATCTGCCCTCGCTGTCGGGCTGGTACCACTCGGTGGTCCACTTGCCGTCTACCATCAATCCCATGCTATGTACCTCGAATTGTTGTGAAAAAACGGGGAAGGCATTGCCTTCCCCGAGGCTTGCTTCACGATAGGAGTTAGTCGTTCTTCAAACTTTTCGGACCGGAACCCAGTCCGATAACCAGGAGCATTCCGCCCATCATGGCGATGTTCTTGAAGAACATGATGAATTGGGTCTGCACCTGTTCCTGCGGAACTGCCCAGAAGGCGTGGAAGATAAAGGTAACCGGGATCAACCACAGGAATATCACCGCGGCAGCCAGTCGCGCCTTGTAACCGACGATTATCATGGCCGCACCGGCAATTTCAATGATAATGGTGATTACCAGTGCAACACTGGCCAGTGGGATACCCTTGCTGGCCATATAGCCGGCGGTGCCTTCAAAGCCACCGATTTTGTTGAAACCGGAAATAAGCAAAATTAACACCAGCAGGGTGCGTCCAACGGCCGGGGCCCATTCTTTCAGGATAGAATTCATGTTTGTCTCCTCTCTCGAGATGTTTGACGTTACTGATAGGAGCCCGTTTTAGTTACGGGCAGATCAAAAAGCAGCACCTCACCAAGATAGGTGCCGTCAAGTTGAATTTCGGTTTCGTCGATGACGCGTGCGCCATCGCCTTCGTGCAATTCGGTGCCATTCAGCTTTATGTTGCCGCGAGCAACATGCAGGTAGGCACAACGATTCTCTTGCAGTGCATGACGGGTTGATTCACCTGCCGCCAGGACCGTGCTGTACAGGTCTACGTCCTGATGAATCGTTATCGAGTTGTCGCGGCCGTCACGCGAGCCGACCAGCCGCAACCTGCCGCGTCGTTCTGTCGGTTCAAAGATTCGCTGTTCATAGCCCGGCTCGAGTCGTGCCTGATCCGGCACAATCCAGATCTGCAGGAAATGAACCGGCTCACTGCTCGACGCGTTGTATTCGCTGTGAGTCACTCCGGTTCCGGCGGTCATGCGTTGGACATCGCCCGGGCGAATCACCGAGCCATTGCCCATGCTGTCCTTGTGCTCCAGCCCGCCTTCCAGCACATAACTGACAATTTCCATATCGCGATGCGGGTGGGTCGGGAATCCTGCGCCCGGAGCTACGGTGTCATCGTTGATCACACGCAGGTGAGAAAACCCCATTTCCTTAGGATCGAAATAATCTGCAAAGGAAAAGGTGTGGTAGCTCTTCAGCCAGCCGTAGTTGGCGTGACCGCGTTTATCTGCCTTGCGTAGCTGGATCATGGCTCGTGCGCGCTGGTATCAGAGGTCGTTATGCGAGCCGTCGCAGAACGGCTGGTTTTTGGTCCGCTTGCAGCCGCAAAGGTAATAGGTCTTCTTCTCGTCAACGTCGAAGGCAAGCGGCTGAAAATCGGTGTCCTTGTGCGAGCCGTCGCAGAACGGTTGATTCTGGGAACGACCGCAACGACACCAGTAGTAGGTACCGGGCTCCAGTTCGACGGCATAAGGCCCTTTCTGTGCAATTTTGGCTTCACTCATGAGTTTTTCTCTCGGCTCTGCAATTTAAGAAATAAACTATAAAAATAGTTCAAATAGCTTGAATAACGTTTTCGCATATTATTCTTGTGAAATCTGAGCTGATAGCGAATAATTTCGGCAAACAAGTTCAAAATAACTGAATATGAGACTCACCCTGGATTCCCTTGCCGTGCTGGATGCCATTGACCGTCGGCAGAGTTTCGCTGCCGCCGCAGAGGAACTGCACCGGGTACCGTCGGCAATCACCTACGCAATCTCCAAGCTGGAGCAGGATCTCGACGTCTCGCTATTCGACCGCAGTGGTCACCGCGCGGTGTTGACGCCCGCGGGTCGTGAACTGCTGGAGGAGGGGCGGCACCTGCTACGTGCCGCGGCGGGGCTGGAGAGCCGGGTCAAACGCGTGGCCACCGGCTGGGAGGCGCAGCTGCGCATTGCGGTGGGTGACCTGATCAATCTCGGTGAGGTCTATCAGCTGGTACAAAAGTTCTTTGCCGAAGAGAGCGGCACCCGCATCCGACTAATTGAAGAGGTCTATGGTGGTACCTGGGACGCCCTCGTCTCCAGGCGTGCCGATCTGATCATTGGCGCACCGGGGGAAGGCCCGCCAGGTGGTGGCTATGCGACGCGACCGATCGGTCACGTCGGTTTTGTCTTCGTGGTAACACCCGATCACCCGTTGGCCGCGCTACCGGAGCCATTAAAATCGACAGACATTCTTGCCTATCGCTCGGTGTCGGCGGCCGACAGCTCCAGAAACCTGCCGCCAAGGACCTCTGGCCTGCTATCCGGCCAGGAAGTCCTCACGGTGCCCGATATGCAGGCGAAATATCAGGCGCAGCTGATGGGTCTGGGGGTTGGTTTCCTGCCCGAGGCGTGGGTGCAAAAGGATGTTCAGGCGGGTCGGCTGGTGATCAAGCAGGTCGAAGAAAATAAAGAGACCGGAATGATCGCGATTGCCTGGCGTACCGAGCATACTGGTCGCGCCCTGCGCTGGTTTCTCGAACGACTCGAAGACGGGCCACAGTTGGCAAGGCTGATCGAGGCGCCGGCGCAGCCGGGGCGATAACGGATCGCATGTTTGACACTTCAATGAAAACACACACTTAGGTGTGCCCGAAAAATTTTTTATTCACATCGCTAGGCAGCCCGAAAAAAGTGTGTTATGGACGTCACGCGTCCGGCCACCGGAATCGATGTCTATGCGCGAAAACTTTCTAACCTGTTGATTTTATATAACTATATATAATTGATAATTTTTTCAGCAATCTAAAGAAATCCCGTTGTTGAAAAGCACTTTTATTTACCGTCGGGCCACAATTCACAATGTTATCCACAGGTTTTGTGGGTAACTCGCTTAGTGTTTCGTAACAATAGGTTGTCTTACATTGGTGTGAATTCGCTCTATCTTTCTTATATAACCCCAACCTCTTTGGTCCGCAGGCGTCGGTGACTGGCGTGATACATTCCTTGCATGTCCAGGCGTAAACCCATCGTCCAGGTCGCAGTACCTGCGCCTATTCGCAAGACCTTTGACTACCTGTTTCCAGTAACCACTGGCTCCAGCGCGGTCCCTGGCGCACGCGTGCGTATACCGTTTGGCCGGCGAGAGCTGGTTGGCGTCGTCGTCGGCCAGTCGGATGCCAGCGAAATCGATCAAAAGCGCCTTAAAACGGTGGTCGAGCTGATCGATCAGGAAGCCGTGCTGCCAGAGAACCTGATGCGCCTGCTGCAGTGGGTTGCGTCCTATTACCATCACCCTATCGGCGAAGTGATGCAGGCTGCGCTGCCGGTATTGCTGCGTCGGGGCCATGCCGCCACCGCCGTCGGTGAGGAGAAGTGGGCACTTACTGCCGCAGGCAAGGAGCAGGATCCGTCCGGCCTGACGCGTGCACCACTGCAGCGCAGAATTATCGAGACATTACGCGCCGCTGACGCCGCGTTGGGTAGCCACGAACTGGTGGAGGTCTCCAAAGGCTGGCGCACGGCCATACGCCAGCTGGAGGAAAAGGGTTGGGTCGCCTCCCGGCACGAGGATTGTCTGTCGACACCCCTGACCCGTTTACTGTCGGCGCCGGAGATGACCGCGGCTCAGGCGGCAGCCGTGACCACGGTCTCGAAGAATCTCGAGAACTTCGCTGCCTACCTGCTCTATGGCATCACCGGCAGCGGCAAGACAGAGGTCTATTTTCAGCTGGTACAGCAGGTGCTCGGTGCCGGCAAACAGGCGCTGGTGCTGGTGCCGGAAATCGGGCTCACCCCCCAGCTGGTGGATCGCTTCCGCCAGCGTTTCGCTGTACCGATCGCCGTGCTGCATTCCGGCCTGTCAGACAGCGAGCGCCTGTGTGCATGGGTCAGCGCCCGCGACGGTCGGGCCGGCATTGTCTTGGGTACGCGTTCAGCAGTTTTCAGCCCGTTTGCCGATCTGGGCCTGATTGTCGTTGATGAGGAACACGATGGCTCGTTCAAGCAGCAGGACGGCCTGCGCTACCACGCGCGCGACGTCGCGGTAATGCGTGCAAGCCGAGAGGATGTGCCGGTAATCCTGGGGTCCGCGACGCCGGCGCTGGAGACTCTGCGCCTGGCAAAGGAGGGTAAGTACTCACTCCTGGAGCTCCCGGAGCGCGCCCAGTCCGCCAGCCTGCCGGACGTCAAGTTGCTCGATATGCAGCATCTTAAGAATAACGACGGCCTGTCTCACCCGCTGGTGCAGGCAATTCGTGAACGCATCGACCGGAACGAACAGAGCCTACTGTTCCTCAACCGTCGCGGTTTCTCACCGGTGATGATGTGTTACGACTGTGGCTGGATAGCGCCGTGTCAGCGCTGCGATGCCCGCATGACCCTGCACAAGCGCAGCAGCAGATTGCGCTGCCATCACTGTGGTGCCGAGCGCCCGCTGCCGCAGGTATGCCCTGATTGCGAGAGCGAAAACATTCATCCGATCGGCGAGGGCACCGAGCGTGTCGAGCAGGCCCTTGAGCATCTGTTCCCCGATGCCCGGATCATGCGTATCGATCGCGATACCACGCGGCGCAAGGGTGAGCTGGAAGAAAAACTCGAGAGCGTGCGCCAGGGCGAAGTCGATATTCTGGTGGGTACGCAAATGCTGGCGAAGGGCCACGATTTCCCCAACATCACCCTGGTCGGAATTCTCAACGCCGACCAGGGCATCTATGGAGCCGATTTCCGTTCACCGGAGACCATGTTGCAGCGCATCATCCAGGTCAGTGGTCGTGCCGGTCGTGCCGATCTCCATGGCGAGGTACTGATCCAGACCTGGCATCCGGGTCACCCGGTGTTCAAGGCACTGAAAACACATGACTACAGCAGCTTTGCCGAACAGGAGCTGCAGCAACGAAAGGCGGCTAATTATCCACCGTACTGCCACTTCGTATTGATGCGGGCCGAGGCCACTGCCGCAGGGGAGGCGCTGCATTTTCTCCAACGTGCCCAGGCTATTGGTCGCGCCATGGCGCCTGAGACAGTGGAGTTATTGTCTGCGGTGCCATCGCCGATGGAGCGGCGGGCCGGGCGTTACCGTGCGCAGCTATTGGTGCAGTCCAATGAGCGCAAGGCATTGCATGGCTTTCTGGATCAATGGCTCGGCGCGATCGAGCAGGAGAAGCAATCGAAGCGGGTGCGCTGGTCGCTCGATGTCGATCCAATGGATTTGTACTGATTTTGTAGGGGTGATTTCTACGCCGTTGTCTGCAATTTCTCCTGCGCCATCTCGCGCATGCGGAATTTCTGAAGCTTGCCGGTAACGGTCATCGGGAATTCATCAACGAACCAGATGTACTTCGGTATCTTGAAGTGGGCAATCCCGTCCTTGCAGAACTCTCGTATCTCCTCTTCAGTCAGCTGTTCACCTTCGTGCAGTTTGATCCACGCCATGACTTCCTCGCCGTAGAATTCATCTGGGATACCAAAGACCGCCACCTCAGCGATCCTGGGATGGGTAAACAGAAAGTCCTCGATCTCGCGCGGGTAGATGTTTTCGCCGCCGCGAATGATCATCTCTTTCAGGCGGCCGGTAATGCGCACGTAACCATCTGCATCCATGGTGCCGAGATCACCTGATGCCAGCCAGCCGCTTTCGTCGACGGTCTCGGCGGTCTTTTCCGGCTGGCCGTAGTAGCCGCGCATGATGTGGTAACCACGAAAGCAGATTTCGCCAATGGTGTTGATCGGCACAGTCTGTCGCGTGGAGACATCGACGATCTTTACCTCCTGGTGCGGCAGATTGGTACCCACGGTTTCGGTACGCCGCTCAAGGGTGTCGGCCCGTGTGGTCAGGTGCGTCAGTGGCGATGCCTCGGTCTCCCCATAGCCGATAAGAATTTCCTCACAGTGCATGTCCTCCATCACTCGTGCCATGAGTGCCGGCGCACAAGGCGCACCGGCCATGATGCCGGTACGCAGACTGGTCAGGTCATATTGTCTGAACTTCGGGTGCTCGAGTTCCGCGATAAACATTGTCGGCACGCCATGCACCGCGGTGCATTTTTCCTTTTCGATTGCAGACAACACCAGTTCCGCGTCGAAATGTTCACAGGCAACGACCAGGCAGGCACCGACGGACAGGCACAGCAGGTTGGCCAGGACCATGCCGAAACAATGGTAAAACGGCACGGGTACCACCAGCCGATCTGCTTCAGTGAAATGCATAGCCCGCGCAGAGAACCAGGCGTTGTTGAGAATATTGTGGTGGGTCAGCACCACCGCCTTGGGAAAACCGGTGGTACCCGAGGTGTACTGGATGTTGATGGCATCGTCGCGATCCAGTGATGCGGCAATTTCGTCGAGCTGGTTGTGGCCAACCGATTCGCCGGCAGTGATGACTTCCTGCCACAGGGTATAGCCGGAATCGGGACGCTCGGTGTTTGCCGGGTCTGCGGGATCGTATAACACCACCCGCCGCAAATTGGGCAGGTCTTTGCACTGCAGTTGGTCTGGCGCGCAGCTCGTAATTTCCGGCGCGATCTCGCTCACCATCTCGACATAGTGACTACTGCGAAACGACGGAATCAGGAACAGGCCCTGCACTTCCGAGCGCTCCAGCGCGTAGGCCAGTTCGCGTGATCGATAGGCAGGATTAATGTTGACCAGTACTACGCCGATATGGGCGGTGGCCAGTTGCAGCACGTACCATTCAATATTGTTGGTGGACCAGATGCCCACCCGATCGCCCCTGGTAAAACCGATAGCCAGCAAGCCTTTGGCAAGGCTATCAGCCTGTTGAGCCAATTCGGCATAAGTCAGACGACGATTTTGTGGCAGGCCGACGATGGCTGTGTGTTGCGGAAATTTGTCAGATATATCTGCAAAGTGCTCGCCGATGGTGTCGCCTAGCAGTGGTTCCGTCCCTCCGCGATGCAGGTAGCTCTGCTTCATTCAATGTTTTCCCAGTAGCTGTCGACCCGGGCCTGCAATTGGGTCAGCAACGCTGCATTTCTTTCTGGTTCAAACAAATGGTGGAAGCGACCCTGCTTGATTAAATACTCTTCAATCGGTATGCGTGGGCGAGGCACCTTGGTGTGCACTACCTTGCCATCGATATATTCTTTCAACGGCCAGACGCCGGTTTTTACTGCCAGCTTACCGATGTCGGCGGAGAGGCTCGGGTCAAAATCCCAGCCGGTCGGACAGGGTGCCAACGAGATAATCATGCGCGGGCCCTTCATCGATTTTGCCTTTTCGATCTTGCGGGCCAGGTCCAGCGGCTCGGCGCCGATGACGGTGGCGACGTAAGCCGGTTTGTGCGCGGCCCAGATGGAAAACAGGTCTTTCTTGTAACCGGCGAAGCCGTGGGCACCCTTGCTGGTGGCGGTCCTGGCCGCGTGTGGCGTGGCACCGGAATACTGTTGCCCGGTATTGCCGTAGCCCTCGTTGTCATAGCAGATGTAGATAAAGTCGAGGTCACGCTCCATGGCACCGGAAGTCGCCGACAGCCCCATGCCATAGGCCGAGCCGTCGCCGGTCAGCACCACCACTTCGAGGTCGTCTTCTTTCTTGATGCGTTGCTGTTCCAGCAGAATATCCAGCGCATCGCGGATGCCCTGCGCACCTGCGGGCGCCGAGGCCATGGCGGTATAGAGCCAGGAGCCGCGAAACGGGGTAAACGGGTAGGTAGCGAGCAGGGTCATGCATCCGGCTGCGTTCGCGAATACCGTCTTTTCGCCGAGCACGTCATAGATCTGATGCAGGGCCTCGAGTCCGCCACAGCCCGCGCACATCGGTGTGCCGGTGCCCAGCAGGTGTATCGACGGCAAATCTTTCATGCGCTTGAAGGCAGTGTCGGTCATTGTCCGGACTCCAGTTCATCACGCTCTACGCGTGCAATCGCCTGAAGCTTGCGCATCTCACGCAGCTCGTTGCGGGTATACAGTAGGCGCGGCACGGGTGTCTTGCCTGTCTCGATTGCCTCGCCAACCACCTTTACCATTTCAAACAACTCTTCCTGGGTGATATCGCGCCCGCCGAGCCCGCCAATGAAGCTTGCCAGAATCGCCGGCGCATCGGGCTGGCCGTATAACACCGACGCCAGTTCCGAGTGCAATACTCCGCCCTTGCCCATGGAGATGTTCTGGTCGATGACCGCGATACCTTTCTTGCCACGAAGGATCTTTAATAGATGATTAACCGGGAACGGCCGCAGCAACCGCGGCCGAACCAGGCCTACTCGTTGCCCCTGCTCGCGTAACTGGTCCACGGCCTCGCGTGCCTTGCTCGAGAACGAACCGATCATGACAAACACAATCTCGGCATCCTCACAGCGATACGCCTCAACGGCGTCGTAGCGGCGGCCAAATTGTTTTTCGAACTCTTCAACCACTTCGTCGTAAACCGTCGCCGCTTCCAGTGCAGCAAGATGCATCTCGTAGCGGAAGTAGGAATAGGGCGAACCGCCGAGCACGGCCACGGCCTGGCTCTCGGGCTGGCTGGCGAGAAAACGCACGTTATTCGGATCGAACGGCGGCAAAAATTGTCGCGCCCTGTCCGAATCGGGCAACTCCACTGGTTCGCGCGTAAACGAAAGATAAAACCCGTCGAGATTAACGATGGCAGGCAAACGCACGCGTTTGTCCTCGGCCAGCCGGTAGGCGATCAGTGTCGCATCGACCACTTCCTGGCAACTGGCACAGTGAATTTGCAGGAAACCGCTGTCACGTGCGGCCAGCACATCGTTGTGATCTGACTCGAGGGTAATGGGTGCAGATAGACCGCGAGAGACGTTTACCAGTACGAATGGCGCACGCCAGCCGGCCACGGTATAGATCATTTCCATGCCATAAAGCAGTCCCTGGCTTGAGGTCGCGCTGAATACACGAACACCAGTAGCGGCAGCCGCGCCAGCGGCGGTAATCATCGAGTGTTCGGAGTCCATGGTGACCATGCGCCCGGGCATCTCGTCGTTATCGATCCAGTTGCCCAGCGCCTCGATAATCTCGGTCTGCGGTGTGATCGGGAATGCCGGCACGTAGTCGACACCGGCAAGGCGCGCGCCCCACGCGGCGGCACCATTTCCTGTGAGTAACTTGCGTGTCATGCCGTTTCCTCCTGCTGTGCCTCGTGCTCGGCGATGGCGCCAATGGCATGCGGCGGGCACTTGGCCGCGCATATCAGGCAGCCCTTGCAGTGGTCGTAATCGATCTCGGGGTAACCCTTGTCGTTAACCTGGATCGCGCTGTCCGGACAAAACGTGCTGCATACCCACCAGCAACGATTGCAGTGGTCGTAATCGATCACCGGGCGCATGGTGCGCCAGAGACCGGTGCGCACCTCGACACTGGTCAAACCACCATGAATATCCGGTGCCGAAATATGGGCGGCCTCGAACGGCAGGTCGACCCATTCCGGTGCCGCGTATTCGGCAGCGCTGAGCTCCGGTCCTTCCGTAACCAGGCCTTCATGTTCCGCCATCAGATCAAATGCCCCCGCTGCCCGGGTGAGGTTCTTGTCGACGATCGTCTTACCGAGCGGCGCCAGCTCGTCGCGGATCGCCTGCTCAACGGATGCCTTCGGAATCTTTCCGGTCAGCCGGGCCGCCGCTGCGGCACAGGTTGCGCTGATGTATTTCAGTTCGGCGCGGTCGGTGATCTCTTCGTGGGCAGGCAGGATCAATACAGTGCCGGGAATGTTGAGACGATGTTTCCAGGTGTCGGCGGATTCGTGGCTGTTGAACAGCATCACCGTATGTTCGGTCACGCCAGCCAGTACGCCGGCCGCGGGTACGGAGATCAGGGAATCGTCGGCTACCACCACCAGGTCCGGTCTACGAATAATGCCGCGCTGGTTGATACGCTTCTGGTCAGCACGCACGTAAGCAAAGATGGGCGCACCGCGACGCTCGGCGCCATAGCGCGGTGCGTCCTGCACTTCGTAGCCTTCAAGAAAAAAGGCGGTGCCGAGGATGCGACTCGCCGTCTTCATCCCCTGACCGCCACGACCATGAAAGCGAATACGATACATCGTCGATACCTTATATATGGGCTAGATAAAACCGGGCGCGCTGGAGAACAGCGAATAACGGCGGAAACCCATCGCGGTTCTCACGCGTTTTAATGCGAGATCGACGGACGCCTCTCGGGGCAGTACCTTGCGCTGCTTCGCGTCCTCAAGCACGAGACGGGTATTGCGTCGCAGCTTGTCGCGAATGGTGTCGAGCGCTGCGGATTCGGTCGCACCCTGGTACTCCATCGCCGCACAGATCACACCACCGGCGTTGGCAATAAAGTCGGGTATAACCAGCACACCCTTGTCGGCCAGGATTTTTTCTGCACCGTGGGTAAACGGAATATTGGCGCCCTCAACCACCAGCCGCGTATTCAGCCGCTGCACATTGTCTTCATTGACCACATCCGGCCGCGCTGCCGGAATCCAGATGTCGCACTCGATATCGATAACGGCATCGCGATCGAGCCTGGTGCCATTGGCATATTCACACAGGCACTGGCCGGCATCTTTCAGCCTGATCAGCTCGCTTACATCGAGACCATCCGGGTTGGCAATGGCGCCATCGGAATCCGCCGCACCGACAAGAATCGCGCCTTCATCGGAAAGAAATCGCGCGACGTTTTTGCCCACCGCCCCGAAACCCTGGACGACGAAACGTGCACCTTTTAATTCAAAATTGCAGTGCTCCAGTGCGATCTCGGTTACATGACGCAAGCCCCAACCGGTGGCGCCGATTTCATCCAGCGGGATACCGCCCAGCTCGCGTGGCAGGGCGACGACACGGCCGATCTCGTCCCGGATCCAGGCCATGCATTCCTCGTCGGTACCCATGTCGGGGGCAAAGATATAGTCCTCGTCATACCGCAAGGCGCTGGCCATGGCACGCAGGATTTTTTCCTTTTCCGGTTTCGGCATTTTCGGGTCGGCCTGGATGACAATCTTGCCACCACCATGGGGTAAACCGGCGGCTGCATTCTTCAGTGTCATAGCGCGCGCCAATCGCACGCATTCTTCAGTGGTCACATCGGGCGCCATGCGCATGCCACCAATTGAGGGACCCTTGGCGACATTGTCCACGACCAGTACACCCCTCAAGCCAACGGATGGCTCGTTAACGTGGATTATTTTTAGAGGCCCCAGCTCATCGGCGAAATCAAACATATCTGCCACGGCGTTACTCCATTTTGTCAGGATCGTGTTGGTGTCGAGAGGCGAGATTCAGTAAATCATCGCGGTTTCCTGCCCGTATTGACGCAGGTCAAGCCCGTTGTACTGGTATTGGATACGATGGCGATGAGCAGGAGGGAATATGGAAGCAAGTGTCACGAAAATCTGCTTCCTTGGCCGGGTGCTTGTACAGCAGACGTTCGGTAAGATGCGTCTCGTCTCTTTGGGACAGGTGAGGCAACTGGAGGCATAATGATGCGGCGCCTTGTCAAACGAATTCGAGAACGTCAGCTCAGCGTTTTTGCTGTAGCCGCTACCGCAGCGGTCCTGACAGTAACGTTGGTCCTCACCATTTTCCTGTTCGAGCGGATCCCGCCACGCACGATAACCATCTCCACTGGATCCGAGGAGGGTGCGTACTATGTTTTTGCCACACGCTACCAGGAAGTCTTGGCCCAGAACGGCATCAAGCTGAACATCCTTGTTTCAGAGGGTGTTGTGGAAAATATCGAACGATTACAGGACACCGGTTCCGGAGTGAGTGCCGCGTTCGTACAGGGCGGCGTCATAAACCCGAGAGACGCCCCCGGGCTGGTTTCCCTGGGAGCAATGTTCTACGAGCCCGTCTGGGTTTTTTACCGGGGTGCCCTTCTTCGACGGGGCGAAGTATGGAAAAAAGGAGCGCGCGTCTCGATAGGGCCACCGGGGAGCGGAACCCGAAAGTTGTCGCTCGAGCTACTGAACGCAACCGGTTTCAATCTGGATGAAATGAAGCTGGTGGATTTATCGCCGCAAGCGGCTGCCGATGCGATTCAGCGGGGAGAGATCGACATGATGACATATGTGGCTAACTGGGAGTCACCCATTCCCCGTCGTCTACTTACTGCCGAGGGGGTGAGTGTTCTCGCATTTGATCGTGCCGATGCCCACGTTGCACTGAGACCATACCTGAACAAGGTTGTATTGCCTGAAGGCACAGCCGACCTGGCGATGAATCGGCCGCCCAGAGATGTGGTTTTGCTGGCACCGAAAGCCAGCCTGGTTGTGCGCAAGGATTTGCATCCGGCGCTGCAATACGCATTACTGAACGCTGCAAATCAGGTACACGCGATACCCGGCATTTTTCATTCCTACGTTAAATTTCCCAGCAATGATGTGGTCGACCTGCCGCTAAGCGTACCAGCGGACGACTACTATAAATCGGGCTCGCCCTTTTTGCAGCGCTACATGCCCTTCTGGGTCGCGGTGCTCGTTTCGCAAATCTTGATCCTGTTGTTACCAATCCTGGGCGTGGCATATCCTCTACTACGTGTCTTACCGGCGCTTTATACATGGGGAATGAGGCGACGCATCTTTAGTCTATACGGCGAACTGAAGTTCCTGGAAGCCGGACTTGAAACGCGCGACACCAGGCAGTCAGTATACGACCTGTTGGCGGAGCTGGATCGTCTGGAAAAACACGTGAATCACATGAAGATGCCTATGGAGTATTCGCAACCGCTCTATATTTTACGGCAGCATATTGCGATGGTACGTACTCGAATTGAGGAGAGACAGTTTGGTGAAGCCCGGAATGAGACCGGCCAATAGTGTGTCAAAAATTTAATATGCTATTGAGAACACGATGAACGCGGGCTTCTTTGACAATTTACCCACCCTCGTCATATTCGTTGGTATAGCGCTACTTATTTTGCTTTTTAATGAAGCGGGTTTATACATCGGTGGGCGTGCTCGCAAGCGCTACGATTCCGACGCGATAGTTTCACAAGGCCCGCTGGTAGGCGGTTTGCTGGGCATGCTTGCATTTGTCCTTGCCTTTACTTTTTCAATGGCTGCCTCGCATCATGATCAGAGAAGAAAAAATGTACTGCAGGAGGCCAACGTCATCGGCACAGCAAATCTTCGAGCTGATTTGCTTCCTGCACAACAAAAGCAGGTAGTGAAGCGGCTTCTGCGAGAGTACCTCGATGTGCGTTTGCGAGGGGTGAAGGACGATGCATTTCTGGCAGCTGCGATTGAAAGGTCGATTGAAATTCACCAACTCCTGTGGGTACAAGTGCTGTCGGCCAACAAAAAACCCAGCCTCACCAATGCCCTGGTAACGCAATCGATTAATGATGTAATAGACATGCACCAGAAGAGGATCAATGATGGTTTGTACACCAGGATCCCCGGCAGCATATGGGTTGCGCTTTTTGTTATATCAGCCTTTACCATGGTTGCTCTCGGGGTACAGATCGGGCTGACCGGCGCACCCAGGTTGGTAGCAATCGTTCCGCTTTCCCTTGCCTTCGCCGTACTCGCAACACTGGTGGTAGATCTGGATCGTCCACAAAGCGGACTGATAAAAGTAGGGCAAGAAGCGATGGAAGATATCCGGGCCAGCATGAACGAAACCGCAAAATAGTTTTTGCGCTTAGCGGTATATACGCGCGGTAAAGGGATGACGAGAGAACCAAAATCCTCAGCTGACAGGCGATGGTCGGGTCGAGTTACCCGGGAAAGCCATGCGCTTGATCTGGAAGAGGGTGTCTTTACCTGGAACGATCCAGAGAAGATCGCTCGCTCGCTCAGTAACTCGGCAGAGGCAAGCAAGCGGCGCAAGGCGTCACCGTTTCAGTCCGCGATGTCGATGCTGGTTTTTTATATCAATCGAGCCGGCAAGAATCTGGACCAGCCGCAGCTGAAAATACTGGAGCAGGCGAAGGATGAATTACGTAGCCTTTATGGCAAGGGCAGCAATACGTAACTGGTGGAGAAATGGCAAGCTCCAACGATCCATGGATGTTTCTTTTGAGACAAAAAAAGAGCGGGCAAAAAGCCCGCTCTTTTATGCGACACCCTGCAAAAATCAGGTGAGATCAAAGCGATCCGCGTTCATCACCTTGGTCCATGCCGCGACGAAGTCATGTACGAACTTTTCCCTGTTGTCATCCTGCGCGTAAACTTCGGCATAGGCACGAAGGATCGAGTTTGACCCGAAGACGAGATCCACTCTTGTTGCTGTCCACTTGACCTTGTCCGTTTTGCGGTCGCGAACTTCATACAGGTTATTGCCGGCCGGCTTCCACGCATTGTTCATGTCCGTCAGGTTCACGAAGAAGTCATTCGTCAGAGCGCCCTCGTTCCCGGTGAACACACCGTGACTGGTGCCGCCGTGGTTAGTGCCGAGCACCCGCATGCCGCCAACCAGAACGGTCATCTCGGGGGCGGTCAGGCCCATCAGTTGCGTGCGGTCGAGCATCATTTCTTCTGCGCTGACCACATAGTCCTTCTTGAGCCAGTTGCGATAGCCATCGTGGAGAGGTTCCATCGCCTCGAAGGAGTCGGCATCGGTCATTTCGTCAGTTGCATCGCCACGGCCCGGTGTGAACGGAACGGTGACATCAAACCCCGCAGCCCTGGCGGCCTGCTCGACACCGATGTTGCCGGCGAGAACGATCACATCTGCAATGGTTGCGCCGCTATCGGCAGCAATTGGTTCCAGTACTGACAGCACCCTGGCCAGACGCTTGGGCTCGTTGCCTTCCCAGTCCTTCTGCGGGGCCAGGCGGATACGCGCGCCGTTGGCGCCGCCGCGCATGTCAGAGCCGCGGAAGGTCCTGGCGCTGTCCCAGGCGGTCGCCACCATCTCGCTCACGGTCAAACCGCTGGCGGCGATCTTGTCCTTCACAGCCTGGACGTCGTAGTTGCTCTTCCCTGCAGGAACAGGGTCTTGCCAGATCAGGTCTTCTTTGGGCACATCGGGACCGATATAGCGTGCCTTCGGTCCCATGTCTCGATGCGTGAGCTTGAACCAGGCACGCGCGAACGCATCCTTGAAAGCGTCAGGATCAGCGCGGAATTTCTCCATGATTTCGAGATAGGTCGGATCCATTTTCATCGCCATGTCGGCGTCGGTCATGATTGGTTTGCGGCGGATCGAGGGATCCTCCACATCAACCGGCATGTCTTCTTCCTTGATGTCGACGGGTTCCCACTGCCAGGCACCGGCAGGGCTCTTTTTTGACTCCCACTCGTGATCCAGCAGCATATCGAAGTAACCCATATCAAATTTGGTGGGGTCAGACGTCCAGGCACCTTCGAGACCACTCGTGACCGTGTCGCGGCCAATGCCACGCTTGGTCTTGTTTAGCCAGCCGAATCCCTGGTCTTCAATTTCAGCGCCCTCGGGTTCCGGGCCCAGTAGTGCCGCATCGCCGTTGCCGTGAGTTTTGCCAACGGTATGACCACCGGCAGTCAAGGCAACGGTTTCTTCGTCGTTCATTGCCATGCGTTCAAAGGTCACGCGCACATCATGGGCGGTCTTCAGTGGATCCGGTTTGCCATCAACGCCTTCGGGGTTGACGTAGATCAGCCCCATCATCACCGCGGCCAGCGGATTTTCCAGATCGCGCTCACCGGAGTAGCGGCTGCCTTCACTGCCGGTGGGGGCGAGCCATTGCTTCTCCGAACCCCAGTAGGTGTCCATTTCAGGGTGCCAGATGTCCTCACGGCCGAAGCCGAAGCCGAAGGTCTTCAGCCCCATGGATTCATAAGCGATGGTGCCCGCGTACGCAATCAGATCGGCCCAGCTTACCTTGTTGCCGTATTTCTTCTTGATCGGCCACAGCAGACGCCGGGCCTTGTCCAGGTTTGCGTTATCCGGCCAGGAGTTGAGTGGCGCAAAGCGCTGGTTGCCGGTCCCGGCACCACCGCGGCCATCCTGCATACGATAGGAACCGGCCGCGTGCCAGGACATGCGGATCATGAGACCGCCGTAATGACCCCAGTCTGCCGGCCACCAATCCTGGCTATCCGTCATCAGCGCAGTCAGGTCTTTCTTCAACGCGGCGACATCGAGTTTCTTGAGCTCCTCCCGATAGTTGAAGCCCGCTCCCATCGGATTGGTCTTGCGATCGTGCTGATGCAAAATATCGAGGTTAAGTGCCTTGGGCCACCATTCCATGTTCGACTGGCTGCTCTCTGTGGCAGCGCCGTGCATCACCGGACATTTACCTTTGTCGTTCATTTTGAGCTCCTTGCTAATTCCGCTGTAGGTTTATCCCGTCTGTAATCGGGGGTGCACCTCTACTCTAGGTAGAAGTCCATTTGCGATGAAATCGTTTAATCCCATAGCCTCGATAGGTGCCAACTATTGTTATGGGTTGCCGCAAGAAAGGATAAATTTACACCCTATTCTGGAATTAATCTAAATTGTTTGAACCACGCCAATAGCACGGGGATGCCATGCCATGACGTCTTTTGTTTCTCATTCCCTTCTTGATCCTGCTAACTGGCGGCCAAAATAACGCGTGGCTTTTAATAAATAAAAACGTATGTTTATACTGGTTCGATAGTTGATGCCTATCGCCGTGCCGATGAACCTGAGAGACCTCAAATACATTATCGCTGTCGCCGAAACCCGTCATTTCGGTAAGGCCGCCGAGCGCTGCTTCGTCAGCCAGCCCACGTTGAGCGGACAGATAAAAAAGCTGGAAGACGAGCTGGGTGTCGCCATCTTCGAGCGCACCAGCCGTGCGGTGGAGATTACGCCGGTGGGCGAAGCGATTCTGGCCCACGCCCGGCAAATGATGGAGCAAGCCGATGTGATTCAGCAGCTGGCACTGGCCTCACGCGACCCGCTGGCCGGTCCCCTGCGGGTCGGCGCCATTCCTACCCTGAGCCCGTACCTGATGCCGCTAATCCTGGTACCGCTGAGGAAGCAGCACCCGCAGATGAAGCTGGTGCTGGCAGAAGAGTTGACCGACATCCTGCTCGAACGACTGCGCAATCACGAAATCGACGCCGCCCTGCTGGCCACGCCGGTAGAGGAGCAGGGGCTTGTAGCCATGCCATTGTTTGATGAGCCGTTCTGGGTCGCCTATCCGCGCAAGCACGACTTCTATATAAAAGAGAAAATCACACTGCGCGATCTGGAACATGAAAATCTGTTGCTGTTATCCGAGGGTCATTGTCTGGCCAAGCAGGCCATGGACGTGTGTCACATCGAAGCCCGCGAAGAACAGGGTGAAATGGCCGATCTGCGCGCATCCAGTCTGGAGACGCTGATCCAGCTGGTACGTGCCGGTTTTGGTGTCACCCTGGTGCCGGCGCTAGCCATGCAGGGCTCCTGGGCTACCGGCAGTGGCGTCGTGGCGCAACCGCTGACCATCGCCGATGCCTCGCGCCGGGTCTCGCTCGTCTATCGTCAAAGCTATCCAAGGACAGCCGCGCTCCAGGCCTTTGCCGAAATTATCCTTAACCATCTCCCCAATACCGTCGCTCGGCTCGACCGGTCGAAACCCGTCAGAAAAAAGGCCCGCCTTAAAAAATAGCGTTGTTTTTGCGCCAAATCCCGCTCGTTTGAATCATCGACAAAAACTATCAATACGCTAGATATAAACGATTTCAACTATTAGTTCACCCTCCCTATATTTTTCCTCGTAGACAGTTCCTGATCCGAAAAGAGGAGGACAGAGTGATGACCAAGACAATGAGTTTTGCAGCAGTGCATTTCACCGTGGCGTTTGGCGTCGGGTATCTGCTTAGCGGCAGCGTGCTCGTTGGCGGTGCGATCGCCCTGGTCGAGCCGGCGGTAAATACCGTGGCCTACCACTTCCACGAAAAGGCATGGAACCGTTTCAGCACGCAGAAGCCCGCATCTTCCCGACAATTTGCACAGCACGCTTTTTGAATTATTGACCAGGCAACAGGAGACACTACATGTTTGAAAACAGAGAAGGCCAACCGGTACCACAGGTAACATTTCGTGTACGTCGCGATCACGAGTGGGCCAATGTCACCAGCGATGAAATATTCGAAGGCAAGACCGTGGTGGTGTTTGCACTGCCGGGCGCATTCACACCAACGTGTTCATCCACGCACGTGCCACGTTACGACAAACTTGCCCCGGCGTTCAAGCAGCACGGAGTCGACGAGGTAGTCTGTATTTCGGTGAATGATGCCTTTGTTATGAACGAATGGCGCAAGGAGCAGAAGGCATTCAATGTCACCTTCATGCCGGACGGCAATGGCGAGTTCAGCCGCGAAATGGGCATGCTCGTACCGAAGGACGACCTTGGCTTTGGCAGCCGTTCCTGGCGCTATTCCATGCTGGTGAAAGATGGCGTGATCGAGAAGATGTTTGTCGAGCCGGACCAGCCGGGTGACCCGTTCGAGGTCTCGGATGCTGACACCATGCTGGCCTACATTGCACCGCAGGCGGCCAAGCCAATGGACGTCACCGTGTTCACCCGCGAGGGTTGTGCCTACTGCGTACGTGCCAAGGGCATGTTGAACGATGCCGGTATCGATTTCGATGAGCTGGTGCTGAATCGCGACTTCCAGGAGTCAACGATTCGCGCCGTCTCGGGTCGTACCTCGGTACCGCAGATCTTTATCAATGGTGAGCATGTTGGCGGATCGGAAGACCTGGAAGCCTGGCTTGCTGAACGGTCGAGGAACGTAGCGTAGTATATATATCCCGCTCCGCAACGGGGGCGGGGTATTACCGGGCCAGGGAAATGAACTCACCGGAAACGACCTTAAGGCTTGCGACGTGCGCAGATCTCGATGGTCTAAATCGGGTCATAGAGGCAGCTGTGATGACATGGCAATTACCCGAGCGGGTCAAGCGCCTCGCCATGCCCGGCTATCGTTACAACGAGCACGATCTGGAGCACTACGAAATTGTCGTAGCGGAGTCTGGTCACCACATTGTGGGCGTTGCGGCCCGGGACACCGAACCGCACCAGGGTCCGGCGGATGAGCGCGCAATGCTGTTGCACGGCATCTATGTTCATCCTGAACAGCAGCATCGGGGTATTGGCAGCCAGTTGCTGGCAGCGGCTGAACAGACTGCGTGCGCGCGAGACTTCGACGGGATAATGGTGAAGGCGCAAAAAGATGCAGAGGGTTTTTTCAGGGCGCAGGGTCTCGAGAAACTGGAAACCAGGGACCTGGCGCGAGACTATGAAAACCGGTACTGGAAACGCCTTAGATGATAAAGTTTCGCCAGAGCATAACGACCTGTTAATCGATAGTCACAGGAACAGTACAGCATGGCCCAAACACAGGAAGCCCGGATCGGGTTCTGGCAACGGCTTCATCAACGAATCGACCATCTCTATAACGGGACGAGCGCACGGTCACGTAACTTTCGCTGGGCACTGTTGGCATTTGACGGCGTTACCATACTCTATTTCGTTATCGCCTCGTTCTTCCACCACGTGGACGATCTGCACGTGGTTGAGGAAGCCATTGGTGTTGCCTATCTGCTTGAATTTTCGGCGCGGCTGTTTATCAGCAAAAAGCGCTTGCGTGAAATCTTTCATCCGGTCGGGCTGGCTGACCTCATCGTCATCGCTTCGTTGCTTGCCCCAACGTTAGCTGAAAATTACAGCTTCCTGCGCGTCGTGCGCGCATTGCGACTGTTGCGGTCCTACCACATGCTCAAAACGCTCCGAAAACAGTCGAATTTTGTGCGTCTGCATGAGGACGTGATCTTCAGCGTGGTCAACCTGGTAGTGTTTATTTTCGTGATCACCGCGGTGGTTTATGTCAGCCAGGTCGGCGTCAACCCGGCGATTAAAGACTATGTCGATGCGCTGTACTTCACCATCGCCACCCTTACGACTACCGGTTTTGGTGACATAACACTGATTGGCACCGACGGACGTATCCTGGCGGTATTAATCATGATTTTCGGTATCTCGCTTTTCCTCAGGCTGATCCAGACAATTTTTCGACCGGGCAAGGTACGATACGAGTGCCCGACCTGCGGGCTCAAGCGGCATGACAATGATGCTGTTCACTGCAAGCATTGCGGGCAGGTGTTGCACATCACCACCGAAGGGGCGACGTAATCGCGTTGCTGATCATATTCGGCACTCGCACCATTTTGCGTAACCGGTCCCTGGCGGACCATTTCAGATCAGGAGAAAGAATATGAACGGCTGCCGCCACGACCAAATCGACACAAATCAGGCACCAACCAGATACCGCTGCCCGGTAAACGGTCGCGAATATCCCCGGGTTAGAACCAGAACCCTGTTACACCATGTTAAACAACCCTGGGAGTTTCCGTTATCGGCACAGGGGTACTACTTCTGTGATGATCCGGATTGCGATGTGGTTTATTTCGGGCAGGACGATTCAGTAGTCAATAAAGAAAAAGTAAGAACACGTGTTTGGCAGAAGGCAGCCGATCCGGGCAGTGATGTTTGCTATTGCTTTGGTGTCAGCCGCGAGCAGGCAAAAAAGAACAAGGCAATAACGCAATTCATTGCAGAGCAAACAAAAAAGGGAAACTGTGCCTGTACAACGCGAAATCCGTCGGGCCGTTGTTGTCTTAAAGATTTCAAATAAATCAAAACAGGTATTCGCTTTGTGGAATTAAAGAATGTAGTGCCCTGGGGCAGGTCTTTTAACGAGTACCGAGAGATGTTTTCTCTCAGTGAGGTCGATCTTGAGAAAAGAATATTGGGTTGTGGTGACGGGCCGGCATCTTTCAATGCCGAGCTTACCGCGTGTGGCGGCAATGTGGTCTCGGTTGACCCCGCCTATCAGTTTGATGCGACTTCCCTAAAAAGACGAATCGCCGAGGTTTATGATGAAGTGATGCCTCAAGTGCAATCGAACAGGGACAAATATGTTTGGGATACCATTCCTTCCGTTGAGGCGCTTGGTAAGATCAGAATGGAAGCAATGGGTGATTTCATCGATGATTATGAAAATGGCAAACAATCAGGGCGATATATTCATGGGGCATTACCGAGACTCGATTTTGAAGACAAAGCATTCGACCTGGCGCTTTGTTCTCATTATTTGTTTCTGTATAGCGAACACATCAGCCTGAAGGATCATATCGAGTCGATTAAAGAGTTGAGTCGAGTGGCCACAGAAACAAGGATTTACCCGTTGCTTTCGTTAAATGGAGAAATATCTCCATATTTAAATGCCGTCATGGCGGAGCTGGCTAAGGATAACCTGACCACATCATTGGTGGACGTGGAGTACCAGTTTCAGAAAGGCGCTACCCGAATGCTGGTAGTGCAATCAACATAATTTAACGTGCCCGTCGGGTCAGAGTAAGAGCGAACGTGCCTACATCGGCTTCAGCTCAACCAGCAAGATTATCGGAATAATCAACACGACGGGAAACTCGTTAAACCAGCGATAAAACACGTGACCATGCTTGTTGCGATCGTGTTTGAAGTCGAACATCAGCTTGCCGCAGTAGAGGTGGTAGGCGACCAGAATCAGCACCAGTATCAGCTTCCACATCATCCACATGCCGCCAATGCCGTAGCCGAGCCATAACCACAGGCCAAGGATGATGGTGATGACGGCGCCCGGCGTCATGATGCCGAAGAACAACTTGCGCTCCATGATCTTGAAGCGATCGTTACTGACCTGGTCATCGCTCATGGCGTGGTAGACAAACAGGCGCGGTAGATAGAACAGGCCCGCAAACCAGGTGACCATGAAGATGATGTGAAATGATTTAATCCAGAGCATGTTTATTTTCCTGCGCGCCAGCGGTAGTAGACAAAATCCATCTCGGGAGACGGTGCGCCCATTTGGGTGCAGACCGCACTGATTTGTCCGCGGTGATGTACGGTGTGGGTCATGATGTGAGTCAGGCCATCGGCAACGGCGGCATCTCGCATTTTCCCGCCGGCTCCCGGATAGCTGATGGTTTCAACGAACCAGCCCTTCGGTTGCTCGGACAGCCACTGCCCAAACGAAGCAAACTCTTTGCTGAGTGCCTGTTTCAGTTGTTCCCAATCGTCAAACAGCAGTACATCGTAGCCAGTAACATTGCCGAAGTCACCGGAAAGGCGTGCACGCCAATTGCGTACAACGATGAGCATGTGATCAATAGTTTTGTGAATATTCTTAAAGAATAAGCCGCAGTCTTTTTTGCGCTGCTCGTCGGTCAGCGTATCGAGGGACTTGAACAGCTCTTCGCATGCCCAGCGTTGATAGTCTGCCTGCTCCACAAAATAGTCTTTCATAATTTTGCCCTTTGTTTTTGCAGCATTTGTTCAATCGTACCGCGTAAGTGGTCGGTATCCAATTCGCCGTGCCGGCGCCACGCGATCCGGCCATCAGGGGAGATCAGAAAATTGGTAGGCGTAACCCGTACATTGCCAAAGGCACGAACGATGCTGGCTTGATGGTCCAGGGCCACCGGGTAAGGCATAGCCAGCTTCTTGGCGAATTCAACTACCCGCGTCGGCGGGTCATATGGCATGGCCACGGCAACCATCTCGAAGCCGAGGGGATGCAACTTGTTGTAGATCGCATTCATCTCCGGTGTCTTGGCGATACATATTTTGCAGGTGGTGGACCAGAACGACACCAACACCGGTTTCCCCTGCAAGTCCGCGAGCGAGACATTCGAACCATCAATCAGGGTAAAGCTGACCTCCGGCGCATGAGGCGACTGGTTAGAGAGCGTGAATACGAGCCCGCCGAGTAAAACCAGCGCTACAGCGAAGGCAATCACCACATGCGGCTTTTTCAGGTAGGTTGCAGATTGGGGCATCACGGGATTTTAGCGCCTTCGACCGATGGGTGCCTCAGTCCTTGATAAACAGCGCCAACAGGTCGTTCAGGTATTGTTGGCCCCGGGCGGTGGGGCGTACCTGGATCGCATCGCGTTCTACCAGGCCCAGTTCCTCGGCGCGTTCCAGCGGTTCAATCAATTTTGTCAGCGTCAGTCCGGTGCGTTCATCAAACAACATGGTTGGGAAGCCCTCGACCAGGCGCAACGCATTCATCATGAACTCCAGCGGCAGGTCGTCGTGTGTTAACTGCTGGTTGCCAGATATTCCCTGCGACGTACCGGCGTGCTGCAGATAGTCTTTGGGGTGTTTGGTCTTCCACAATCGCGTAACGTTTTCGTGATCACTGAGTTTACCGTGGGCGCCGGCCCCGATCCCGAGGTAGTCGCCAAAGGTCCAGTAATTCAGGTTGTGGCGGGAACGCCTTCCGTTGCGAGCGTAAGCGGATACTTCATATTGCTCGTATCCTGCACTGGCGAGGCGCTTCTGCAGTGCCTTCTGCATATCCCAAATCGCGTCTTCCCCGGGCAGGGTCGGTGGTGTGGCACCAAAAGCGGTATTGGGTTCAATCGTTAGCTGATACAACGAGATGTGTTCCGGTTCAAAGGTAATCGCCCGGTCGATATCGGCCAGTGCCTGTTCCAGAGCCTGCCCCGGCAGGCCAAACATCAGGTCAATATTAAGGTTATCGAAACCGGCGTTGCGCGCCTCTTCGATCGCCTTCGCTGCCGCTTCACTGTCGTGGATGCGACCCAGTGTTTTCAAATGCTCGTCGTTAAAACTCTGAATGCCGATAGAAAGGCGATTGACGCCGGCTCTTCGAAAGCCGGCAAAACGGCCGGCCTCGACCGTTCCCGGGTTCGCCTCCAGGGTAATTTCCGCGCCGGGTTTGATCGGTATGCGTGCACGTATTTCAGATAGCAGGCGAGCAATGGTTTCGGCGGAAAACAGGCTTGGTGTGCCACCGCCAAGAAACACACTCTCCAGCTGCCGACCCCAGACCCGCGGTAAATCCTGCTCGAGGTCTCGAATCAGCGCGTCGGCATACTCCTGTTCCGGGATATCGCCCCGTTTCGGGTGTGAATTGAAGTCGCAATAGGGACACTTCTGTACACACCAGGGCAGGTGGACATAAAGCGACAGTGGCGGCGGCGTCTTGAACATCAGGTTAATGAAAGTGGGGCAGTTTGACGATTATAGCAAGAGGTCGGGCGGTGTCCTGGCAAGGAGCGTCGTTTATTTTTAGCGCTCTCTGTGGTTATGATGACTTATCGAAACCCCATGTAGGCAGACGAATGACGCAGAGGTGCACGTGGCGATAAGCCCCATTAAAGAACGAATCCGGGCGCGGTATGAAGCGGCAGTCTGGGACGTAGATCTCGCCAGTCAGCCCCGCGTCCGGTCGGTCCTGATTTTTGCAGTCCGGGTCCTGCACGCGGTAGCTCGCGAGATTGCCATTGGCCAGCTGAGTTTGAGGGCGATGAGCCTGGTGTATACCACCTTGCTCTCATTGGTACCGTTACTTGCGCTCAGTTTCTCGGTTCTCAAGGCGTTCGGTGTTTATGGCCAGCTGGAACCGATGCTGCTTGAATTTCTCGCACCGCTAGGTTCGAGCGCAGAAGTTATTACCACCAATATCCTCAATTTCGTTGAAAGAATGAAAGTCGGTGTACTCGGAGCGATCGGCCTTGGCTTGCTGTTGTATACCGTTATTGCGCTGATGCAAAAAATCGAGCGATCGTTCAATTACACATGGCACGTAAGGTACCAGCGTCGGTTTACTGCGCGCGTGAGCGATTACCTGAGCGTACTGGTCTTTGGCCCGGTACTCGTTTTTACTGCGATGGGAATTACGGCCGCGGTGATGAAAAGCTCGCTCATGCAGACGGTGTTGGGAATCAGTCAGCTGGGCTTTTTGATTAACGCTCTTTTGGTCCTGGTGCCCTACCTGTTTGTTATCGCCGCGTTCACGGTGCTCTACGTTATTATTCCCAATACCAAGGTACGCGTTATACCAGCCCTGACCGGGGCCATTGTCGGTGGTATTTTATGGGAGACGAGTGGCTGGGCCTTTGCGTCGTTCGTAGCCAACTCAACCAAGTACACGGCGATATATTCCGCGCTGGCAACCCTGATCGTTTTCATGATCTGGTTGTACGTTTCCTGGCTTATTGTCCTGGTCGGTGCGGTGGTCGCATTCTTTGTTCAGAATCCCGAATACTTGTCACAGCGACAACATGATTTGCGCTTGAGCAATGTCCTGAAAGAGAAGCTTGCGCTTGGCGCCTTGTTTCTTATCGGTAAACATTTTTACGAGAAGCGTGCAGGCTGGACGCTGGATGCGCTAGCCAGCCAATTTCACGTCCAGGCAGATGCAGTACGAATCGTGCTGGAGTTGATGGAGCAGAACCATATGGTGGTAAGAACCAATGACGAGCCGCCCGTATACATGCCGGCGATACCGCTGGAAACCAGTCGGATCAAGGACATCCTTGACGACTTCCGTGCCGGGAATCCCGAGGAACAAAGGCCGTTTGAGAATGCAACGGTGGCTCCGGAAATTCGAGGTTTGTTCAACGAGCTTGATTCGGTTGTCGGTGATTATTTGCATAACAAAACGTTGAAGGACCTGGTCGCGACAGGGAATAAGACCGAGACCAGGGAAGTCTAGTCAATGAGTACTTAAATCCTACCGGGATTGAGGAGAAATATATGAATAAAATATCTGTAGCGTTTGTGGTCGTTGCCTCGCAAATCGCTCTCAACGCTAGCGCCGCCGAGGAGTTGCCGTACGTAAAGATACGGGCATTATCAATGGAGACTGCCAACAAGGCCGCGATGGCAGCAGCGCGCCATTGCAGCAAGCTCGGGTATCAGCCGGCAGTGGCAGTGACCGATCGGTACGGCAATCTCGTGGCGTTTATCCGCAGCCCGCTATCCGGCAAGCACACTATTAAGGGTGCTAAAAACAAGGCCTGGACGGCGGCAACGTTGCAGGGCTCCACGGAGGAGTTAGGCCCGCAGCTTCCACACTTGCGCGGTGGCAAGAATTTCTCATTGATCGGGGGTGGTCTCGCGATTCGTACCGGCGGTGTTATGTATGGTGCCATCGGTGTGGCCGGCGCGCCGGGCAAAAAGACACCGGGTGATGTTGATGACGAATGCGCAAAAGCCGGCCTCGCCGCAATCCAGGAAGATCTCGAGTTCGCACAGTAGGATTTCTATATGTCAGGCGAAAATGCCAACACCCACGAAGAGCTGCGGCTTTTATACGAGGTCAGTGTTAAAGAACTGGAATTTTTCAAGCGCCAGCAGTGGTCGGTCACCAACTACGCCTTGTTGCTCTATGCAGCAGTGGTCGGTGTCGCGCGACTTCTCAACGGCAACGTCTCCGGAGCGGAAAAACTGGTGTTTTGTCTGGTGGCCACCGGCGTCGCCGTTTTGGGCAGTTACATACTCTGGGTGCTGAACAATTCAATCGTTGTGCGCAAGGCACGACTTTCCGCCGTTCGCAAAAACTTCTCCACCACGTTTCATAGCGCCTGGACTGCCAAGGAAAAATTGGAAGAGGCGCTCAGCATATACGGCCTCTTGATGGCGGTGGTGGTCATTGGCGCGCTTACGGTCTGGTGGTTGGTATACCTGAAGCTTTAGTTGCCCTTCGACACGTGGCAGTACTAAAGGAAATTCGGTCCACGCTCGAACAGGTTGCCAGCAAGGAAGACGCTACGAACCTGCAGCGCTATTTCAAGACCGGCCCGGGGGGGTATGGTGAGGGCGACCGGTTTCTCGGTGTGCGTGTCGGGCCGTTGCGCAAGCTGGCAAAAAAATACCGAAGCCTGCTGCTTCCCGATATCGAGGTACTGCTCAGCTCCGGATTTCACGAAGAACGTATGCTGGCGCTGTTAATACTGGTCGAGCAGTTTCAACGTGGCCGACCTGAGGAGCAGAAGCAGATATTCAATCTGTATCTGCGCAACCTGCAAAACATCAACAACTGGGACCTGGTCGATGTATCCGCGCCTCGTATTGTTGGTGCATACCTGAAGGATCGCGATCGCAAGCGCCTTTATACGCTCGCGCGTTCGTCGCATCTGTGGAGTCGGCGGGTTGCCATGATGGCGACCCTGTATTTTATAAAAGCGGGTGATTTCAGTGATGCGCTGGCCATCGTTGATTTGTTGAAAAATGACGACCACGATCTGATTCACAAGGCCGCTGGCTGGATGTTGCGTGAAGTGGGTAACAAGGACCGCCAGGTCGAAGAGCAGTTTCTGGCATCACGCTACAAATCGATGCCGCGTACGATGTTACGTTATGCTATAGAAAAATTTCCACAAACCAGGCGAAAGCAGTATCTGCAAGGAAAGGCTTAGCAAATTGGAGGAAAGGAAAGCGTAGCGAGGGATCAGTTGCTAAAGTGTAGCCGATAAAATCAATGCTAAAAAACGGAGGTAGTGCAATGGCAAAATCAAGAATTTCATTTCCCGTTGATCTGGTCACCATCGGCGCGGCGGTAATTATTGTCGCGTTCTTCCTGCCCTGGATAAAGCTGGGCGGTTCATTCGCCGGATACGAAATACCGGATATCGCCCACGCCGCCGGCAAGGCAACTTCACTGAAATCGTGGACTGGTAAATTCGATATCAACGTGTACCTGGTTTACTCGCTATTTCTGGTACCGATTAGCGCAGCGGCGATTATCGCATTCGGGGCCATGGGCAAGGATAGAACGATCCCGGCGTGGATTGCGGCAGTCATGCCGACTGCAGGGTTTGTTTACGGTTTTATTCGCCTTCAGTTCGACTTGTTTCCGCGTCTTGGCGTCGGTGGCTGGCTGACAGTTGCTGCTGGCGTGCTGATATTGCTTGCATTACTGAACGTAATAAAAATGCCCGGGAAGAGATAGGCAGACTACGCGGCACCGCCCTTGAGTGCCACGACGAGTTTTCGAATCGCCTGACCCCGGTGGCTCAGGCGATTTTTTTCTTCCGGCGCAAGTTCTGCCGATGCGCAGTCATGGGTCGGCACATAGAAAACCGGGTCGTATCCGAAGCCACCGGTGCCCCTGGGTTCAAACAGGATTCGACCTTCCCATGTGCCCTGGCAAATGAGCGGTGTCGGATCAGCGTCATGGCGCATGTACACCATGAGGCACTGAAAACGCGCGGCTCGCTGCGCCTCGGGCACGTCTTTCAGCTCTTCCAGCAATTTTTGCAGATTGTCCGCATCGCTGGCGCCTTTGCCGGCAAAGCGCGCCGAGTAGATTCCGGGCGCGCCGTTCAGCGCGTCGACTTCAATACCGGAGTCGTCAGCGATCGCCGGCAGGCCGGCGAGGTGCGCAGCGTGCCTCGCCTTGAGAATGGCATTCTCGACAAAGGTCAGACCAGTTTCTTCAGCTTCGGGAATACCGAACTCCGACTGTGGTAGCACCTCGATTTCCTGATCGGCCAGCAGTTGTCCGATTTCCCGAACCTTTCCCGGATTGTTGCTGGCCAGAACAACGCGTCGGCTCATGGCTACAGGCCCAATGCCTGTTTTTGCCGGGCAATCAGCTGCTGGATACCGTCGGTAGCGAGATGGGTCATGGCCAGCATTTCGTCGAGCGAGAACGCGGCTTCCTCGGCGGTGCCCTGGATCTCGATAAATTTACCGGTGTCGTCCATGACGAAATTCATGTCGGTCTCGGCATTGGAGTCCTCGTCATAGTCCAGGTCGAGTACTGGTGTTCCTTGATAGATACCGCAGGAAACGGAGGCTACCAGGTGAATCAACGGGTCGGTGCTGATCAGTTTTTGTTCCCGCATGTGACTGATAGCGTCGACCAGCGCGACGCAGCCACCGGTAATGGATGCGGTGCGAGTACCGCCATCGGCCTGGATTACGTCGCAGTCAATGGTAATGCTGTGTTCGCCCAGTTTTTCCAGATCGACCGCCGCACGAAGTGATCGGCCAATCAGGCGTTGGATTTCCATGGTACGACCACCCTGTTTGCCCTTTGCCGCCTCGCGCTGCATGCGTGAACCGGTGGAGCGTGGCAGCATGCCGTATTCGGCCGTGACCCAGCCCTGGCCTTTGCCCTTTAACCAGGGCGGCACCCGGGTTTCGACGGTGGCGTTACAAAGTACCCTGGTGCCACCAAATTCCACCAGTACCGAGCCTTCCGCGTGGCGGGTGTAATTGCGGGTTAGGGTGATGTCGCGTAATTGATCGGGATTACGTCCGCTCGGGCGCATGGGCTTTTCCTTGTATGTTTGATGTGCCGGGCCGGCACGCGGATGTTAACGCTTCGGCAGGAAATCTTCGAGGTAGGATTCCAGTTTTTCGATTTCACTCTCCAGAGATTCCCCTGACGCATTCGATTTCCGCGGTGTAGACGATTTTTGTGGCGTCGGCCTGGCGTTGCCCGCAAGGGGCTGTGTTGTTCCGGAGGTAGCCCGCTTTTTTGCGGCGATAGACCAGAGTGCGTCGTGATCGACCTCTCCACCGGTATTGGATTGCAGCGGTGGTTTATCCGTCATTTCATCGCGCCAGCGCAGGCAGGTGGCACTGATGTTGTCCGATGAATCTCCCATTTTTGTTTCTGCCGCCATCAGCATGTCGACCAGCGCATCTTCCAGGTTCTTTTCCCGTATGTAGACACCGATCTCCTCGGCAGTGAGCGCCTCCCATAATCCGTCGGTACAGAGCAGCAACACGTCGCCGGGCATCAATACCGTTTCTTCGCCTAGCGTTACCTGTGGCTGGCGCGGGCCGCCAACACAGCGTAGCAGGCGACTCTTTTCCGGATGCGTCAGCATGTCGGCCTCGCTCAACACGCCCTGTTGGCGCATTGCCTCGATCTGTGTGTGATCGCTGGTGCGTCGGGCAACCTTGTTGTTGCGAAACAGGTACAGACGGCTGTCGCCAACGTGGGCCCAGTAGGCGAAGCCGTCCTGCACCAGGCAAACTACACAGGTGGTGCGTGGCTCGATCGGTGGACTGTGTGCCTTGCCCATGGCGTTGATCGCACGGTGCGCGTGCAAAATCGCCAGCGCCAGAAATGCCGATGGTTGTGAAATCAAAGGTTGCTTGATCGACTGGTAGGCGTGAATGACCGCCTGTACAAACAGCTCCGATGCCAGTTCGCCGCCGTCATGACCACCGAGGCCATCGGCAAGCACCAGGAGCACGGAGTTGCCGCGCTCGGAATAGCCGATGCAATCCTGGTTCATCGCCCGGGCACCGGTTAGCGTGTATTCGGCAAGCTCGTATTTCATCGCCTAGCTCTGTCCTTCTCCATGCCAGAAGCGCCGCCAGAAAGTGGGCTGCTCTTCCTCGATCCAGTCCTTGTTAACGAAATCCAGCAATTCATCCACGGTTTGCGGCCGCTGCGTCGGCTCCATCTGCAGACACCAGTCGACCGTCTCAAGAAGCTGCCGCGAATATTGGCGGGCAAACATTTTAACCGCCGGGCGCAGCGTATCTTTTACCGCACGGTCCGTCGACTTTGGCGGCGGTTTGCCGGCCATGCAGGCCCACATGCTTGCGCCAATGGCGTAGAGATCGCTCCACGGCCCGACGCCGCGGTTGCGGTGCTGCTCCATTGGCGCGTAACCCATGGTCAGCGTGTGCGGCCCACGGGCGCGCGAGTTCATGGCATCACGGACAGCGCCGAAGTCCAGCAACAGCGGCTTGCCGCCGGGCCGAATAAAAATATTCGCCGGCTTGATATCAAGGTGCAGCAGGTTGCGTTCATGCATCTCACGCAGGCCTTCAAGCAGGTCGGGAAAGATGGTGACGATGAATTTTTCACTGAGGCGGCCATTGTGGCGCTTGATGTACCAGCGCAGGTCCTTGCCCTTGTGATAATCCATGACCATGTAGACGGTATTGTTGGCGCGAAAGACATCGCGCACTTTGACAATATTCGGGTGGCTTACCTTGGCCAGGGCGGCCGCTTCGTTGAAAAAGCGCTTGATGCCGGCGGCACCCGGATCCGGTGCGCCCTCGTCCTGGGAGACGAATTCAACACTGGCGTCCTCAAGGCGCCGCACCTGGTCCAGCGGCAGAAATTCCTTGATGATCACCCGGCGATGACGTTCGGCGTCTACCGCAAGATAGACCATGCTGAATCCGCCGCCGCCGATACTCTTCTCGATGCGGTAGGTATTCAGCATGTGCCCCTTGGGCAAGGCATGTTGCAGGCTGGAGGGACTCATCGCGTAGTAACTAACTGGCTCATTTAGCGAAATATCTGCCGGGCACGGCCCGGGACGGTCTGTTTTTTGTATTGCACCCTACTATATATATAAGCATAGACCAGCATTCTATGCAGATCGTCGTTGGGCGCAAACCGCCAAACGTTATACCATGAGCCCCGATTTTCGAACCGGCAGACTCCATATGATATATAGCATGACCGCTTTTGGCCGCGACCAGTCGGAAGGTGACTGGGGCGCCCTGGTCTGGGAAATTCGCTCGGTCAATCATCGCTATCTCGATATCAGTTTGCGCCTGCCTGAGGACCTGCGCGGTCTCGAGGCTGAAATCCGCAAGCGCCTTGGCCAGAAGCTGGGCCGGGGCAAGGTCGATTGCGGTCTGCGCTTCCAGCGGGATACCCGTAACGGGGGCGATTTCGAGGTGGATGAGTCCCTGGTCGAGCGCCTGCTGACCCTCGCCCGTGAAGTCGGCGCGCGCAGCGGCGACAACAACCCGTTGCCGACGGCGAATATCCTGCAATGGCCAGGCGTGCTGAAAACACCGGCGCTGGACGTCGACGCCCTGGGTGAGGCGGCAATGGCGGGGTTTGATCGGGCACTGCAGGAGTTGGTGAATACGCGCGAGCGCGAAGGCGCCGGCCTGGCCGAACACATCGAGCAGCGGCTGGCAGCGGCCGATACGCTGGTTTCCGCCACGCGTGAAATCATGCCGGACGTTGTGGCTGCCTTCCGCCAACGAATCCAGGATCGCCTCAAGGAGATTGCACAGGATCTCGATCCCGCCAGACTCGAACAGGAAATCGTGATCTTCGCCAGCAAAACCGATATCGCCGAAGAACTGGATCGGCTCGCGACCCATATTGCCGAGGTGCGACGAATCATCAAGAAAGGTGGTGCGGTGGGCCGGCGCCTGGACTTCCTGATGCAGGAATTCAATCGCGAGGCCAACACCATCGGCTCCAAGGCCGTCGATATCCGGGTGACCAATGCTTCGGTGGAGCTGAAAGTACTGATCGAACAAATGCGGGAACAGGTCCAGAACATCGAGTGAACGGAAAACGATCTTTTGTCCGCTAACGGCGTTGTTATCGAACAAAATCTCGAATTCCCCTGGGTAAGGATTTTGAAGTTTTAATTATGCCTAAAGGAACTCTCTATATTTTCTCGGCACCGTCCGGTGCCGGCAAATCCAGCCTGGCCAATGCGCTGGTGGATTCGTCCCCAGACGTTGCCGTGTCGGTGTCGCACACCACGCGCGCGCCACGTCCCGGGGAAGAACATGGCGTGCACTATTTCTTCGTTACGCCAGAGCAGTTCGGGGCGATGGTAGACGCTGGCGAATTTCTGGAACACGCGCAGGTATTCGACAATTTCTACGGCACCTCGCGCGCCGCCATCGAGGCGCTGCTGGAGCAGGGGAAAAATGTGATTCTGGACATCGACTGGCAGGGCGCCCGCGCGGTTAAGGCGCAAATGCCCGATGCCCGCGGGATATTCATTTTACCGCCGAGTCGCGAGGAGCTGGAAAAGCGCCTCCGTGGCCGTGGGCAGGACTCGGACGAGACCATTGCCCGGCGCATGCGCGATGCCGTATCGGAAATGAGTCACTACGATGAATTCGATTATGTGGTGGTAAATGACGATTTTGACGCAGCATTGGCGGATTTACGGGCTATTCTGGCTGGGCATCCGGATCAGGCCCGCCCCGCGGAACTGGACATGGACCAGTTATTGCGCGAATAAGTGGAAAAAAGGGTTCAGGATCAGTACTATACCCGGCCATTTCGCAGGACCCGGGTCATCGGCCCCGGCCCCCGAACCCGGATCAATCAGGAGAATAGACAGACATGGCACGTGTGACAGTTGAAGACTGCCTGGAGAACGTTGAGAATCGATTTCAGTTGGTATTGGTGGCAGCACGTCGTGCGCGTCAATTGACGGCTGGTGCCGAACCTTGCGTAGGACAGGAAAACGACAAACCCACGGTTCTGGCGTTGCGCGAGATCGCCGGCGGGTTTGTGACCAACGCAATCCTTGAAGAAAGTGAGCACGAGGTAGAGGCCGGTCTGGATGTCGATGAAAACGCACTCAACGAACTCGATGCAGCCGGCATCGGACAAGCCGGTGAAGCGAAAGAAGAAGTCGCTGCAGCCGAAGCAACCGAAGAAACCCAAGAAGACAAAGGCGGCGAAGAAGAATAACGCCGATACCTCCGGCCCAGAGTGGCAGTCGCGCAGGTTGCTGATTGGTGATCTGTGCGAGCTACTCGAGACCTACCTGCCGCACAACGAAGTTAACGACGTATATCGCGCCTACCTGTTCGGCGCCGAGGCCCACGACGGCCAGACCCGCCGAAGCGGGGAACCCTATATCCATCACCCGCTGGAAGTCGCCAACATCCTCGCCGGCATGCACCTGGACAGCCGTTCCATTATTGCTGCCATTCTGCACGACACCATCGAGGATACCGAGACTGCCAAGGATCACATCGCCAGCGAGTTTGGCGAAATCGTGGCCGAGCTGGTCGACGGTGTCAGCAAGATCAGCCAGATCGAGTTTCAGAGCAAGGAAGAAGAGCAGGCCGAAAACTTTCGCAAGATGATGCTTGCGATGACGCGCGACATCCGCGTGATCATCATCAAGCTGGCAGACCGTTTGCACAATATGCGCACGATCAGCGCATTGAAGCTGTACAAGCGACGCAACATTGCACGCGAGACCCTCGATATCTACGCGCCGATTGCCAACCGTCTTGGTGTGCGCCAGTGGGCGGCCGAGCTCGAGGACCTGTCTTTTGCTGCCCTGTATCCCCTGCGTTACCGCGCGCTGGCTAATGCCATGCGCCGGCGCCATGGCAATCGCAACGCCATCGTCGAGCGCATCAACGAGGCTATCGTCGAGCAACTTAGCCAGGAAGGTGTCGACGCCGAAGTCAGTGGTCGCGAGAAGAATGTCTACAACATTTACCGCAAGATGCGTGAAAAGAATCTGTCGTTCGAGCAGGTGCACGATATCTACGCCTTCCGCATTATCGTTGACAAGGTCGATACCTGTTATCGCGTACTCGGCATCATCCATAATCTCTACAAGCCGATTCCCGGGCGATTCAAGGACTACATCGCGATCCCCAAAACCAATGGATACCAGTCGCTGCACACCGTGGTCTTTGGCCCCTACAGCGTTTCCATTGAGGTGCAGATCCGCACGCGCGACATGCACCACGTCGCCGAAGTCGGCGTTGCCGCGCACTGGCTATACAAGAGCGGCGAGGCCCCGGGTGACCGTGCGCATGAGACCGCACTCCAGTGGCTGAAGAACCTGCTGGACATACAACAAAAGGCTGGCAATCCACGCGAGTTTCTGGAGCATCTCAAGGTCGACCTGTTTCCAGACGAGGTCTATGTGTTTACCCCCGGTGGCGAGATCAAGAAGTTGCCGCGTGGTGCCACCGTGCTCGACTTTGCCTACGATGTGCACACCGATATTGGCACCAAGGCTGTTGGTGCGCGGGTAAACCGCAAGATGGTGCCGTTGCGGCGCGAGCTGCGAAACGGTGATCACGTCGAGATCCTGACCTCGGAGTGGGGGCGACCGAACCCGACCTGGCTGGAGTACGTGTTTACCGGCAAGGCGCGCGCCAATATCCGCAGCTACCTGAAGAACCAGCAGAACCACGAGGCCATCGTCTTTGGTGAGCGCCTGCTCGATCGGGCGCTTACCGCGTTGGGTTCGAGCCTCGATCAGATTGACAAAGCGGCCCGCGACCAACTGCTGAAAGAAATCAGTATAAAGAGCTGGGATCTATTGCTGCGAGACCTCGGTCTCGGCAATCGCCAGGCGCCGCTGGTCGCGCGCCAGCTGTCGCCGGCACCGGAAGACGAGGCCCGTGGTGAGCCCACCGGAGTGCCGGCGGTTGCGATTCACGGCACCGAGGGTGTGGTGGTGAATTTCGCCCGCTGTTGCCGACCGATCCCGGGCGATCCGATTCTCGGGTTTCTTACCGCCGGGCGCGGAATTGTTGTTCATACGGAAGATTGTCCAAACGTTGCTGAATACCGAAAACACCCGGAACGGTGGATCGATATCCGATGGGAACCTGAATCGGAGGGCAGCTACCCGGTCAATCTGCGAATCGAGTCGAAGAACCAGCGAGGTGTGCTGGCAGTGGTGGCGTCAACCATCTCGGAGCAGGAAGCCAATATTGATTCGGTTTCGTTCGACGAACGCGACGGCCATTACACCACCATGCTGTTCACCATCGAGGTGCGCGACCGCGATCACCTTGCCCGGATCATGCGGTCAATCAGATCTAAGGAATCGATTGTCCGGGTCAATCGAATCAAGGGTTAATTCACAGACAGTTAAAACACAATTCGGAGCTGGCATTCATGGCAAAGAAAATCATAAAGACCGACAAGGCACCGCAGGCCATCGGCACCTATTCACAGGCAGTGAAGGTGGGCAACACCGTCTATTTGTCGGGGCAGATCCCGCTGGTGCCGGGCAGCGGTGACCTGGTGGAAGGGGACATGCGCGCCCAGATCAAGCAGGTATTCGATAACCTGGGTGCGGTCGCCAACGCGGCCGGTGGCAGTCTGCAAGACGTGGTGAAGCTCAATGTGTTTCTGCCCGATTTGTCACATTTTCCGCTGGTCAACGAAGTCATGGCCGAATATTTTCAGGAACCCTATCCGGCGCGTGCCGCCGTTGGCGTCGCCGCGCTACCCAAGGGAGCTGACGTCGAAATGGATGCGGTCATGGATCTCTCCTGATCCAGCTGTCTCCGGCCACACTCGGTAACTCGCAAGTCATCTGCATGGGTGCTGAATCCCAACCGATCACTGTGCTCAAGGGCGTCGGCCCGAAGCTGGCGCAGAAGCTCGAACGCTTAGGTCTGGTGACGGCACAGGACGCCCTGTTTCATCTGCCGTTTCGTTACCAGGACCGGACCCGGGTTGTGCCGATTGGCTCGTTGCAGCCGGGCCGGACCGCGGTCGTGACCGGCGACATCGAGCTGACCGATGTCGCATTTCGTGGTCGGCGTAATCTCATTTGTCGCATCAGCGACGGCACCGGCTTCCTGTCGTTGCGCTTTTTTCATTTCTCCAATGCCCAGAAAGAAAATCTTGCCCGTGGCCGAACCTTGCGTTGTTATGGAGAGGTGCGCGCTGGTCGTGACGGCCCGGAAATGATTCACCCCGAATACCAGTTTATCGATGATAGCGAGCCAGAAACGGAGTCGGCGCTGACGCCGGTTTATCCGACAACCGAGGGCGTACACCAGCTCAGTACGCGCAAGCTGGTACAGCAGGCAGTCGATAGCATCCTGCCGGCGATCAAGGAGTGGTTACCGCAACCGGTACTGGATGATCTGGGTCTGCCCGATCTCGGACAGGCACTGTTGACCGTGCATCGGCCCAGCCCGGATGAAGACATCGCCCTGCTGGAAGCGGGACGACACCCGGCGCAACAGCGACTGGTGTTCGAGGAGTTGCTGGCACACCACCTGAGCATGCAGCGCCTGCGCGAGCGCCAGCGCAAACATGAAGCGCCTGTCATGCAGGGCGTACATGCGTTGCAGGACAAGTTACTGGCCAACATGCCGTTTACGCTGACGGCAGCACAACAACGCGTGCTCGATGAAATACGAACCGATCTGGCAGCGCCGCACCCGATGCAGCGCCTGGTGCAGGGTGATGTCGGGTCGGGCAAAACTATTGTCGCCGCCCTGGCTGCATTGCAGGCAGTCGAGGCCGGTTACCAGGTTGCGATCATGGCGCCCACGGAATTGCTGGCCGAACAACACCTGAACAATTTCCGCCAATGGCTTGATCCATTGCGCATACCGGTGGCCAGGCTCTCCGGCAGCCTCAAGAGCCGTGAACGACAGAGTGTTCTGGAGGCAATGGCAACCGGTACGGTCAAGGTCATTGTCGGAACCCACGCCCTGTTTCAGGAAGGCATTCGTTTTGCCCGTCTGGGCATGATCATTGTCGATGAACAGCACCGCTTTGGCGTGCACCAGCGTCTGGCCCTGCGGGAGAAAGGGCTGCATGACGGCCGCGCACCGCATCAGTTGATCATGACCGCGACACCGATACCCCGTACCCTGGCGCAAACCATTTACGCCGATCTCGACGTCTCGACCATTGATGAGTTGCCGCCGGGGCGGAAACCGGTAGAGACTGTTGTCATCCCGGACACGCGCCGCGCCGAGGTAGTGCAGCGGGTAGAGGCGGCGTGTCAGGAAGGCCGCCAGGCCTACTGGGTATGTCCGTTGATTGAAGAGAGCGAAACCCTGCAACTGCAGACCGCGACAGACACCGAGGCGGCGTTACGCGTGGCTTTGCCCGACATCAACGTAGCGCTGGTGCACGGGCGAATGAAGTCGCAGGAGAAGGAGCGGGCGATGGCCGCATTCAAGTCCGGGGAGACCGACTTGCTGGTCGCCACGACGGTGATCGAGGTCGGCGTCGATGTGCCCAACGCCAGCCTGATGATCATCGAGAATTCAGAGCGGCTGGGATTGTCACAGTTACACCAGTTACGCGGTCGCGTCGGGCGCGGTGCCGACAAGAGCAGTTGTGTCTTGATGTACCAGGCGCCGCTATCGGAATTCGCGAAGCAACGGCTGGCGGCCATGCGCGAAACCAATGACGGATTCGAGATCGCGCGCCGGGACATGGAGCTGCGCGGTCCCGGTGAAATGCTCGGCACGCGTCAGACCGGCATGCAGCAATTCCATATCGCCGACATTGTTCGTGACCGAGAGCTGTTGCCCAGGGTACGCGCTGCGGCGAAAGTATTGCTGTCCGAGTACCCGGACCGCATCCAGCCGATTATCGAGCGATGGATCGGGCAGCGACAGGATTACGCCGATGTATAATAGCGACCGCTGCCGGTTCCCGGCGACAATAACCAGAAGATAATAATTCAATGAAGTCTGCTTCCACTCGCGTTAGCCCGTCAGGCTATCATCCCGAGCCGGTATGGGTACCCAGGCGACGAATTCGCCAGGGCCAGGTGCCGGAAAACGTTCTGCACTGGTTGCTGGATCGCGCCTCGCTGACGCAACGCATTGTGGGCGCCTGTTCCGGGCAGTTCCGGGTCAGGGTGCTGGCGCAGCACTGGACCCGCCCGATGAGCAACGAGGCACAGGCGTTGGGAATGGACAGCAGCGGCCACGCCCTGGTGCGCCAGGTGCAGTTGCTGTGCGATGAGGTGCCATGGGTCTATGCACGTACGGTCATCCCGAGGACAACGCTCACCGGCCGAGAGCGACGACTGGCGTATCTGAAATCGAAATCACTGGGGGCGACCCTTTTTGCCGATCCCAGCATGCGCCGAAGCGAGGTCGAGGTGGTGCGTGTGACGGCACGTGACAAACTGCATGCTATTGTTGCCGACCAGCTGGAACGCGTGCCCGCGGTGATCTGGGGACGGCGTTCGGTATTTACCCTGCACGACAAACCATTGCTGGTGAGCGAGTTGTTTTTGCCGGTGATCGAGGACAAAGGCTTTTGATCCTGTCTGACCGCTTACGTGAATATGCCCTGTTGATGCGGCTGGATCGGCCGATTGGCATTCTGCTGTTGATGTGGCCGACACTCTGGGGTCTGTGGATCGCCAGCGAGGGCAAGCCGGACCTGCTGGTGCTGGCAGTCTTTGTTTCAGGCGTTGTGCTCATGCGCTCGGCTGGTTGTGTAATTAATGATTACGCCGATCGCGATTTCGATCCCCATGTTGAACGCACGCGGCACCGGCCACTGGCAGCGCAGCGTGTCACCAGTCGCGAAGCGCTGGGCCTGTTCGTCATCCTGTGCCTGATTGCCTTTGTGCTGGTGCTGCAACTCAACATGCTGACGATTGTTCTGTCGATCGTCGGTGCATTTCTCGCGGCAAGTTATCCGTTCATGAAGCGTTATACGCATCTACCGCAGTTTTATCTCGGTGTCGCCTTTGGCTGGTCGATCCCGATGGCGTTCGCCGCGCAAACCGACCAGGTGCCGGCGCTGGCATGGGTACTGTTTCTTGCCAACATGTTCTGGTCGGTGGCGTATGATACGGCCTACGCCATGGTCGATCGCGAGGATGACCTCAAGGTCGGGGTGAAATCCACCGCCATTCTGTTTGGTCGATGGGATCGGCACATGATCGGGTTGACCCACGCCATCAGCCTGGGCCTGCTGGTGCTGGCAGGCACCATGGCAGGTCTGGGGATTTTCTATTATGCGGGTGTGCTGGCGGCAGCGGTGCTGGCAATTTATCAACAGACGCTGATCTATCAGCGCGAGGCCAGGCTCTGTTTCAAGGCCTTTCTCAATAACAGCTGGTTCGGTGCCGCGGTATTTGCCGGACTGGTTATCAACTATCTGGTGGTGCGATGAGACTCTACGGATCCGACACTTCGCCTTATGTGCGCAAGGCACGCGTACTGATTCAGGAGAAAGGGATTGATTGTGAATGGGTGCTGGAACGGCCGGCCGATCCCGGCGGACGTTTTCGCGAGCTAAACCCGTTGGGCAAGATACCGGTACTGGAGCGCGATGATGGCGAAGTGCTGTTTGATTCACCGGTGATTGTCGAGTACCTCGATACGCTGTCGGGCGACCGCCTGATCCCTGCCGAAGGAGAGGCGCGCTGGCAGGTACAGAAGATTCACGCTATGGCCGATGGCATGCTCGATGCCACGGTTGCCCGCTTTATCGAAGGGTTGCGCCCGGAAGACAAGCGCATGCAGGAAGTCATGGACAAGCACGCGAAAAAAATTCACGACAGCATGGCTTATGCGGAGACGCTGGTTACCAACCGGGCCTGTGTGATTGGCGATCGCCTGAGCATGGCCGACCTGGCACTGGCGGTGGCACTGGAGTATGTCGACTTCCGCTATGCCCACGACTGGCGCAGTAACCACCCGTTGCTTGCCGGCTGGCTGGCGCCGTTGAGCCAGCGCTCCTCTTTTGTTTCAACCCAACCGCCAAAGGGATAACCGGGTGACTGTCGCAACCTCTCCTCGTTACGCTGTATTTGGCAATCCGGTGGCGCATTCAAAATCACCGCGTATTCACCAGTTGTTTGCCCAACAGTTCGGCATTGAAATCGACTACCAGGCGATTGAAGCGCCGCTGGACGGATTCGCCGACGCCATCAGCGCGTTCCGCGAAGCCGGCGGCAAGGGCTGTAATGTTACGGTCCCGTTCAAGCAGGAGGCATGGCAACTGGCTAGCACCCGGAGCGGTCGTGCCGAACTTGCCGGTGCGGTGAACACGCTGCGGTTCGAGGACGATGGTAGCGTCTTTGGCGAGAACACCGATGGTGTCGGCCTGTTGCGTGATCTCACCTTGAACCTGGATACGAAATTATTTGACCAGCGCATACTGGTGATCGGCGCCGGTGGTGCGGTGCGCGGTATCCTCGGTCCTCTTATCGAGCAGGCACCGAAGAAACTCATTGTCGCTAACCGTACTGTTGAAAAAGCAATCGAGCTGGCAAAGCTGTTCTCCACCATTGGGCCGATAGAGCCATCAAGCTTTGAGCAACTGGCAGGTCAGAAATTCGACGTGGTGATTAACGGTACCGCGGCCAGTCTCTCGGGCGAGGTGCCACCGGTACCGGAAGACTGTTTCGCTGACGGTGCGATGGCCTATGACCTGATGTACGCCAGCGAACCAACGCCGTTTATGGTGTGGGCATCAGATCATGGTGCCGCGCGCGTGGCTGACGGTCTCGGCATGCTGGTGGAGCAGGCGGCAGAATCCTTTTCGCTGTGGCTGGGTAAACAGCCAGATACCACTGAAGTTATTGCCGCACTACGAACCTGATCGTCACAGATCAGGGCTTGATTGCCACCACCTGTACGACCGCACCAATACCGGTGTGATACAGGCCTTCGGTCACGTCCCGGTCCAGTTCCTCGGCGTGTTTGAACTCAAGACCGCTGAGCTCTTGCCTTAGCCCCTCAAGTGTCATGGTGAGCTCGGGAACCGGTGGTCCGCCGGTGCCGTATTCAATTTGCTTCGGTCGGTAGGCCTCGAGCACCAGCATGCCACCGGAACGGAGACCGGTAACCACTTTGCGATGCAGCGGCTCACGAATCACCGGGGGTACGTGGCAGAAAATGGAAACAATACCGTCCCAGCTATCGGGTTCAATCTCGAATTCGCCCAGGTCAGAGACAATGGTGCTGATTTTAACACCACGTTCTTTGGCCAGACGCTGGGCCTTTTTCAGGCCTATACTTGAAGCATCAACGGCGGTGACGTCATAGCCCAGTCCGGCAAGGTAAACCGCGTTGCGGCCTTCTCCTTCTGCCAGGCACAGGACCTTGTTCCCGGGTATCTGGTTGGCAACACCGGCCAAAAACTCGTTGGGTTCGGTACCGTAGATATATTCATCGGCACTGTAGCGCTCATCCCACATAATTATCCCCTGAAAATTTTTTGACTAATTTTCTATTTTTTTCGTGTCTCTGGGCCACTTCGCGAGCGCCAGAAAATAGACGTAGATTATGTTGATACCGGGTACCAGCATCAATAAAGAGATCCAGCCCGGGTAGCCCGCTCGTTCAGAGATGCGCCAGAACGGAAAAATCAGTATCACCGCCCAGATCAGCATAAAAAGAAAACCGAAGCCTCCTACCTGCATATAACCTCCCATCAACTGTTTCCGTCCAATTCGATAAAACGATCACACAATAATGTCTACTGATTCTGGCCCGGAGGATTCCGGTTCGGTCGACGCCGACGATTCAGCAGTACGCCTATGACTACAACCACGATAATACCAGCGATGATCAGCAGCGGCGCCCACGGCCCGATGTCAGCGGCGCGCTGCTGCAGGTCGAACAGGAAAATGGCCCAGGCAACCATGGCGACGTAGGTGCCGGCGAGTACCACGGCGAGATTCAGTCGAGCCGAGAACCCCAACAGATAGCCGATGGCACAACCAACCACCGGGCCGGTCATCCAGAATGGAAACCAGACAAATACAAACAAACCGGCAATTCCGTAGCGCTTTACCTTACCCTCATGCTCGATAGCAGCCAGCCGCGTCCGCTCGAGAAGCGTTTCGATGGCGGGAAAAACCACGAGCTTGTTCAAACTGAAAACGAACAGCGGATAGAACAGCAGCACCAGTACGGTTTCGACAATCATATTGACCGGTATCACCAGCCAGTGGCTGTAACCGGCGGCATAACCGATAGACATGCTTACAGCGCGACCAAAGGCGATATTGGTGAACGCCATGGCGCCTATTATGCTTGATACCTTTGGTGACCACGGCGCGACCGCGCCCATGGCGATCAGGCCCGCCAGCGCAATGCCAAGACCCGCGACGAAGATGCGGCCTTCGGCGGTAACAAAGAGCCGGGTGAGGAGCGCCTGGTATGCGCTACGGTTCCGGTTCTCTGTGTCGTCTGGCGGGTTCACGGGAGGTTGACGAAGAAACGTCCCTTGCGCGGCAGGTAGAAATGGTCCGAGTTCCATGAGGCGATGATCGCGGTGGCGCGACCGACGATGGCGCTGCGTTCAACGAAACCGAAATATCGTGAGTCAGCACTGTTGTCGCGATTGTCCCCGAGCATCATGTACTTGCCTTCGGGTACTTTTACCGGGCCAAAGGAACTGCCAGGCACATTGTCGCCCAATGCCATTACCGGGTGCCCGGTACCGTTCAGGTTTTCTTCGGCAAACTGGTAGCGACGTTTCGCGTCAGGCGGCAGTGCGTTCATGAATTTCTGGTCCAGCGGCCCATAGGCCAGCGGTTTGCCATTGATGTACAGGCGATTGCGATGCATGGCGACCATATCGCCGGGCACACCCACCACGCGCTTGACCAGGCGGTCGCCATTCGCTGGTGAAAAAAACACGACGATCTCACCACGCTTCGGGTGATCCCACTCGGCGATATGCCAGGTGGTAAACGGTACCTTAAGGTCGTAGGCCAGCCGATTGACAAAAATCAGGTCGCCTTCAACGATTGTCGGCTTCATCGAGCCGGTGGGCACATGATTCCAGTCGGCGATGGCCGAGCGTGCGCCAAAAATCAGTAACGCCATCACTGCAATGTCGCGTGACAGCTTTAGCCATAGTTTCAGTTTTGGATGTAGTGACTTCATTTTGCCGAATTCCTTCTCTACAGATAGTCGTCCTTGAGTTTCTGGTAGTGGCGAGCCGAGTACTCGAACCAGTTTACTTCCTCTTCAGTGAGCGGCCGTATTTTTTTTACCGGCGAGCCGAGATAAAGAAAACCGCTCTCCAGTTCCTTGCCCTCGGTAACCAGGCTACCGGCTCCGAGCAAAACGTTGCGGCGAATTACCGCGCCATCGAGGAGGGTGCTGCCGATGCCGATCAGGCAGCGGTCTTCAATGGTACAGCCGTGTACCGTGACGTTGTGCCCTACAGTGACATCGTCGCCAATGGTTACTGCGTGACCTTCCGGGTTGGCGCTGTAGCGATGGGTGACATGGACCACGGTACCGTCCTGAATATTGCTGCGCTTGCCAATGCTGATACGGTTAACGTCGCCCCGCAGTACGGCCATGGGCCAGATCGAGCTGTCATCGCCGATGACGACATCGCCAATCACGACCGCGGACTCGTCGACGTAGACGCGCTCACCCAGGTGCGGGCTTATACCTTTATATATACGTACTGACATCGTCCTATCTCAGGGTGACCAGTTCCTCGGCAGAGGTGGGATGAATCGCAACGGTGTTGTCGAAATCTCTTTTAGTGGCGCCCATCTTCACTGCCACCGCAAAGCCCTGAATCATTTCGTCTGCAGCCAGGCCAATGACGTGGCAGCCGACGATTTTTTCCTGTGCACCAACGGTTACCAGTTTTACCACGGTCGGGCTTTTTCTGTCCGTGACTGAATAATACATGTTGGTAAAGCGTGACTGATAGACCTTTACCGCACCCGGGCCAAACTGTTCCTGCGCTTCTTCCTCGGTCATCCCCACCGTGCCAATCGGTGGATGACTGAAGACAACACTGGCGATATTACTGTAGTCCAGTTTCGCCTCCGACTGCCCGTCAAACAGCCGATCTGCTAGTTTGCGCCCCGCCGCGATCGCAACCGGCGTCAGTTGCGCCCTGCCAGTGACGTCGCCGACGGCGTAGATTCGATCAACGTTGGTATTCTGGAATTCGTCCACGGGAATATATCCCCGGTCGTCAGTTGCGACGCCGGCGGTTTCCAGCGCCAGCGCGTTTGATGCCGGTGCGCGGCCGATCGCCCAGATCACCGCATCGAAGCCGCGAAGGTCCTCGCCCGCTGCGCTGTGCAGTGTCACGGTGCCGTCGTCCGCTTTTTCCAGCCGATCAAGATGAATGCAGGTCAGAATGTTAACCCCGTTTTTCTGCATTTCTTCCATCAGTGTTTCGCGCAGGGATGGATCGAAATAGCGCAAAAAATTTTCACCCCGGAGCAGCATGGTGACATCCGATCCGAGCGCATTGAGCAGACCGGCGAACTCGACGGCGATATAACCGGCGCCGATGATCGCTACCCTTTTGGGTTGCTGTTCAAGCTCGAAAAATTCATCACTGGTGATACCCAGTTCGGCACCGGGGATGGCCGGGCGCACCGGGTAGCCACCGACGGCGACCAGGATGTGATCCGCGGTAATGGTCTCGCCATTCACCTCGACACTGTTTTTGCCGGTAAAGCGCGCCTCACCTTCGATGTAGTCCACACCGTTGGTTTCGCCCACGCGCGCATAGATACCGTTTAGTCGCTCAATGTAGGCATCGCGCGCCTTCTTGATCACCGGCCACTGGAACGACTTCAATTCAACATCGAAGCCATAGTTCGGTGCATCGTGCAGGGCCTCGGCTATGCTGGCGGTATTCCACATTACCTTCTTCGGTACACAGCCCACATTCACGCAGGTACCACCGATGCGGGCCTTCTCGATACGGGCACACTTCGCGCCATAACTGGCGGCACGGTTGGTGGCAGCAATGCCACCACTGCCGGCGCCAATCGCGAGAAAGTCAAAATGTCGACTCATCAAATAATCCTGTCAGGTCTTTTTCTGAATAGGCAAGTTTATCAGAGACAGTTGCTCAGCCGGCAAGTTCACGATGGAACTCCAGTGGCGGTTCCGCCAGAGCGGCCTGCTGTTCACGCAGACTGAGAATATGCTCTTCCCAGTAGCGCGTGGTGTTGAACCACGGGAAGGCGAATGGGAAGGCCGGGTCGTCCCAGCGTTGTGCCAGCCAGGCGCTGTAGTGCAGCATGCGCAGGGTGCGCAGGCTCTCGATCAGACCCAGTTGTGCCGTACTGAAATCGCAAAACTGGGTGTAACCGACCAGCACGTTGGCAAGTTGTTGCTCCTGCTCTTCACGCTCGCCAGCAAGCAGCATCCACAGGTCCTGCACCGCCGGGCCCATGCGGCAATCATCAAAGTCGACAATATGTGGCCCGGTATCGGTCCACAACAGGTTGCTCAGGTGACAGTCACCATGCAGACGGATGTTGGCTATGCGGGTGGCAGCGAATCGATCGCTTATCATGCCCAGCAACTGTGCGGTCAGGCTGTCGTAGGCAGTCTCGAGATGGGCCGGCATAAAATCGTGTTCGCGAATGTAGGCGACGGCATCAATCCCATACGCCTCGATGGTAAGGGTGGGCCGGTGCTGAAACGGTTCGGTTTTGCCGAGGGCGTGCAGGCGCCCAAGATAACGCCCGACGATGGCAAAGTCTTCGGGGCGATTCAGCTCCGGCACACGCCCGGGTTGCCAGGGAAACAGGGAGAAGCGAAAACCGCTGAAGCGGTTCAGCGAGCGGCCGTCGGCATCACGTACCGGTGCCACTACCGGAATCTCGTGTTGTTCCAGCATCAGGGTAAAGGCGTGCTCTTCGAGAATGGCGTCATCCGACCAGCGTCCGGGGCGGTAGAACTTGACGGCCACCGGGCCCTGTTCCTCGGTGCCGACGCGGTAGACCCGGTTCTCGTAACTGTTCAACGGCAGCAGTTCGCCGGTACAGTGCACGCCGTAGGTTTCCACTGCGTCAAGAATGACATCCGGTGTCAGGCTGTCGTAGGGATGGGTCGTATTGTCGGCGGTCAACGGGATTCTCTTGTCTGTAATGAAATTTGCTTTTACGCTGTGCCGATATTGTGACAGACCTTAAGCGATCAACCTATGACTACCAGCGACACCAATCCCCTGCTTGATTTCAGCGGCCTGCCCCGTTTCAGCCAGATTCGACCCGAGCATGTCGCGCCGGCACTGGAGGCGCTGCTGGCCGAGGCCCGCGCCGGGCGTGAACGGCTGCTCTCCGGAAATTCGACCCCGACCTGGGCGACGCTGGTGCAACCGTTGGAAGACATGAATGAAAGAATCCAGCGTATGTGGTCGCCGGCAGGTCACCTGAACGCGGTGATGAATAGCGAGGCACTGCGCAAGGAATATGACGCGTGTCTGCCAAGGCTGAGCGCCTATTCCACCGAGGTGGCACAGGATGAGCGCCTGTACGCGGCATACAAGAAAATTGCCGCCAGCGATGAATACCAGGCGTTCGACAGCGCTCAGAAAAAGATTATCGACAACACGCTACGTGATTTTCGGCTGGCGGGTGCCGAGCTGAACGGCGACGATAAAAAGCGGTTTGCAGAAATCCAGCAGAAGCTGGCGCAGCTAGGCAGCAGTTTCCAGAACAATGTGCTCGATGCCACCCAGGCATGGCATCTGCATTTGACCGAAGATAACCAGCTCGCCGGGCTACCCGAATTTGCTCGCGATATGGGCGCGCAGGCGGCGAAAGAAAAAGAGCTCGATGGCTGGTGCTTCACTCTCGATGGCCCGTCCTACCTTGCGTTCATGACTTATGCCGACGATCGTGACCTGCGCCAGCAGCTTTATCAGGCCTATGTCTGTCGTGCCAGCGACCAGGGCCCGAATGCCGGCAAATGGGATAACGGCCCTGTGATTGACGAGATGTTGGCGCTACGTCAGGAAGCGGCGCATTTACTGGGTTTTGACAATTACGCCGAGTATTCCCTGGCGACGAAGATGGCGCGTGATGTCAGTCAGGTGCTGGGATTTCTGCAGGACCTGGCCGGGCGCTCCCGGCCAACGGCATCGCAGGAGTTCACCGAGCTTTCCGCCTTCGCGCGCGACCACGATGGCACCGGGACTCTCTCGGCCTGGGACATCGCCTATTACTCGGAAAAGTTGCGCGAGCAACGTTATGCCTTCTCCAGGGAAGAGCTGCGTCCTTACTTTCCGGAATCGCAGGTCCTGCCAGGGATGTTCGAGGTAATCCATCGACTCTATGGCATGACGGTTGAGCCACTGACCGACGTCGAGATCTGGCACCCGGATGTAAAGGTATATGAAATCCGACAGTCCGACGGTATTGTCCGTGGGCGATTTTATCTCGATCTCTATGCCCGTAGCGGCAAGCGCGGCGGCGCCTGGATGGACGATTGTGTGTCGCGCAAGCGCGAACGCGACACGGTACAAACACCAACCGCCTACCTTGTCTGCAACTTCAGCGCACCGGTTGGCAACAAGCCTGCACTGTTCAACCACGATGAAGTGATTACGCTGTTCCATGAGTTCGGTCATGGGCTGCATCACATGCTGACCCAGGTCGACTATGTCAGTGTTTCCGGAATCAACGGTGTCGCCTGGGATGCCGTGGAGCTGCCGAGCCAGTTCATGGAGAACTGGTGCTGGCAGCGCGAGGCGCTGGATGTCATCGCGCGTCACTATGAAACGGGCAAACCGATCCCGGATGACCTGCTCGACAAAATGCACGCGGCGAAGAATTTCCAGTCTGCGATGCAGATGGTACGACAACTGGAATTTGCCCTGTTCGATATGCGCCTGCACTCGGAACATGACCCGCAAGGCGATCGTTCTGTGCAACAGTTACTGGATGAAGTCCGTGCCGAGGTCGCGGTAGTGCCAACACCGGCCTTCAGCCGGTTCCAGAACGGTTTCGGCCATATTTTTGCCGGTGGTTATGCCGCCGGGTACTATAGTTACAAGTGGGCCGAGGTGTTATCGGCAGATGCCTTCAGCAAGTTTGAAGAGCAGGGCATTTTCAATCGCAAGACTGGCACTGAATTCCTGCATTCGGTACTGGAGCAGGGCGGTTCACGCGACCCGCTGGAACTGTTTATTGAATTTCGCGGGCGCGAGCCCGATGTCGAGGCGTTGTTACGTCACAGCGGACTGGCAGCATAAAAACATAAGGAGACTGGATGAGACCCATTACTTTGGCATTGGCCGTTATGCTGCTGGTGCCCCTGGCCACAAATGCCGAGACCGCCTACATCACCGATCGACTGTTCGTCAGCATCCGCGACGGGCAAGGGCCGGAGAGCACCGCGATCAAGAGTGTTGCCAGCGGCACCGCTGTAGAGGTGCTGCAGCGTGTCGACGGTTTCGCGCAGGTCCGTGAACCGGCCGGCGCCGAGGGCTGGATTTCAGAACGCTACCTGGTTGCAACCGCACCAGGGAGCGCCGCTGTCGATGCCTCCGGTGCGGCACTCACACAGGCACAGGCTGAACTGGAAGCGGTACGGAAACAGCTGGCGTCTGCTAAAAAATCGGCTGCTGACGAGGCGCGTCGGGCCCAGGCACTGGAACAGAAACTGAGCACAATGGAGCAGGCGCCAACCACCAGCACCAGTGGTGATATCGCGGAAGCGCCGGTTGATACTGCATCAGACCCGGTCATGGACGGTGCCGTTACGGGTCAGCCGTCGGGATTCAATTTTCACTGGGGCTGGCTTGTGATCGCGTTTGCTATGCTTGTAGCAGGCTTCGTGTCCGGTGTGATCTGGCTACGTGAAGTCAACCGCAAGAAAATGGGCGGTATGTATTTACGAATCTAGAACGACCTATCTGGTACGGGATGCAACGGGAGAAATGGCAATGAACTGGCAGACACTGGTATATCTGATCGCGGGACTGGCGGTGGCTGCGCCGGCGCAGGCTGAGCGCGTGTTCAAGCGCGTCGATGAGTCTGGCAACGTGACTTACGAAAGCCGACCTGCGTATGACAGCGGCAGTGTCGAGGAACGGCAAATCTCAGGTGGATACGATCCAAGCGAAGAGGCCATTGCCCTGGATCGTGCCCGCCAGGATTATCCCGTTACGCTGTATGCCATCGCCAATTGCTCTCCCTGCGATCGGCTGCGGAACCTGTTGTCAAAGCGCAAGGTTCCGTTTACTGAAAAAGACCCAACCAGCGACAAATTGCTCTACAAGGAGCTGAAGGACCTTAGTGGCAGCAGTTCGGTTCCGGTAGTTGTGGTTGGCGAAGATGTGGTGCAAGAAATCACCGACGAAGCCGTCAATACTGCTCTGGACAGCGCGGGTTATCCCAAGCCGGAGACCGAAGAGAATCCGGAAGCCGGTGGCGAAGCGGAACAAACTCCGCCCGATGAAGTTCGCTAGCTGGAACGTTAACTCCATTCGCGTTCGTCTGCCGCAGGTGCTCGGCTGGCTTGCGGCCGAGCAACCGGATGTCCTGTGCCTGCAGGAAACCAAAGTTCCTGATGAAGAATTCCCGTTCGAGGCCTTGCGCGAGGCCGGTTACGAGTCCATTGCCAACGGTCAGCGAACCTATAACGGTGTTGCTATTGTCTCGCGTACGCCGCCCACGAATGTCATTCGTGAGGTCGCTACCGTCGATAACGAGCAGAAGCGCGTGCTGGCGGCGAGCTATAACGGCGTGCGGATCATCAATGTTTATGTGCCCAATGGCAGCGAAGTCGGCTCGGAAAAATATGCCTACAAGCTGGGGTGGTTCGCGGGTCTGAAATCCTGGCTGGCAAGCGAGCTAAAACGGTCAGAGCGACTGTTAATACTTGGCGACTTCAATGTTGCGCCCGAAGATCGAGATGTCTATGACCCCGAGGGATGGCGTGGTTCGGTGCTGGTAAGCGATGCCGAGCGCGCCGCATTGCAAGAGCTGATGGATCTGGGGCTGATAGATGTCTTCCGGCGATTCGACCAACCGGAGGAAAGCTATTCCTGGTGGGACTATCGTGCCGCGGGGTTTCGGCGCAACCACGGTCTGCGCATTGATTTGATTTTGTGCAATCCGGCGATGGCGTCGCGCTGCCGGAAAACCTGGATCGACAAAGGGCCGCGCCAGTTGGAGCGGCCCTCGGATCACGCACCAGTCATAGCAGAATTTGGCGTCTGACTACTGCTCAAATCCCCAAACATCCCGCAACAGAACACCGAGACCGGCGTACTCCTGGGTGTTGGTTGGAAGCAGCGCCTTATTGTTCTTGCTGAAGCGATCAAAGAACTTGTCCAGGTGCGGTTTGGCATCGGGCGAAAGCAGGCTGCTGGCGAGACGGGCCCGGTCGCCGTCTGAGAATTTTGGACCGGCTGAAAAACCCTGGTTGGCAGTACCGTTGCTGCTCCAGATAACACGACCCTTATTGCCGTTCTGTTTCTGCAGCTTGTTGAACATCTTGTCACGCATGACGCCGGCCGTGCATCGGCCCTCCATTACTTTTGTGTAACCCGCCGGGAAGCTCTTTACTTCGACCACTAGTGGCTGGCGCATGGGATTGGGGAACTGGCTGTACATGGTGAGCGTTGCCAGATTCGGCGGTGCCAGACCGCAGAGGGTGCGTCCCGCAAGGTCATCAGTGCGCTTGACCGCCTTGTTGTCGTCCTTGACGAAAATCACGAACGAGAGCTTGCCCGGGAGCCTGGCCAGCGGTTGATGTTGTACCTTGTCCATGCGCCAGCCGATAAAATGCGGGCCGTCGAATACCAGGTCGTAGTTACCCTTCTGCATCTGGTTTTGATAGTTCAGCCAGTTGTCGGGGTGCTTGTAGACAATCGTTTTGCCGGTCGCCCTGGACAGGTAGTCGGCAATCGGTTTGTAGACTGCCGCCTCTTTTACTGCCGGACCGCGGGGAGGAGCAGAAAATACGTATTCCTTCGCCAGTGAAGCGGTCGAGAAAACCGTCATTAGTGACAGAACCATCAGACGAAAAACGCCATGTAGATTGCTCATATTTCACTCTCCTGTTCAGTGCTGCCTGGCGGATCTACCTTCCCCCATAAACCGCTGCAGTTTTTATGTTTTTTCGGCCCTTGATATACGAATAGGCCACTGTTTTTTATTGCCGGTTATTGCATGACGCCAGAGACGCGCTTTTTCTTCCCCGCCCTCCAAATACTAGACTAAAACAGTCAAGTATCAAAAAATATACGCATCAAATTTATTAAATGAGAACTATTTGCATTTAAAATTTTTCTATGCATAATACGCCTCCCACGGTAGTGAGAGGCGGCGAATGTGCCGAGTTTGAGCTGTATTCGCCGGTTTTTCGCTCGAAACATTGGGAAAATTGATCCCGCGCAACGCCTTCCTGGTAATGGCAAACGAAAATCAGTGGTTTATAGGCGGGATTCAGCGCGACGGGAATCTTTGTCGTTTCACGAGGAATTTGGAGGACTAATGAAAGTCTGGGTTACAAGTTTTTTTGCCCTGTTGGTTTGGCTGACCAGTTTTTCGGTTACAGCACATGCGGCGGACGAACTGGTGGTGTACTCGGCCCGCAATGAACAGTTGGTGCGCGAGTTGTTTGATACCTATTCCAAAGATACGGGTACCCGTATCCGCTTTATCACTGACAAGGCCGGACCGCTGATGCAGCGACTCAAGGCAGAGGGCGCCAATACCCCGGCCGACCTGCTTATTACAGTCGATGCCGGCAATCTATGGCGCGCCGCCGAAGAAGGCGTGTTGCAGCCGGTAGATTCTGCTGTCCTATCAAAAAATATACCGGCACATTTGCGCGATCCCGGAAACCGGTGGTTCGGTTTGTCAGTGCGCGCGCGCACGATTGTGTACAGCACGACTCGTGTGAAACCCGAAGAACTATCTACCTATGAAGACCTGGCCAGCGCCAGGTGGAAAAACCGGTTGTGCCTGCGCACCTCGAAGAAGGTCTATAACCAGTCGCTGGTAGCCACGATGATGGCGCGTCTGGGCGAAAAGAAAACCGATGAAGTTGTTCGTGGTTGGGTGGCGAATCTCGCAACCGATGTCTTTTCCAACGATACCTCACTGATGAAGGCGATCGAGGCCGGACAGTGCGATGTGGGCATCGTTAATACTTATTATTATGGTCGACTGAAGAATAAGCAGCCGGATCTTGCCGCCGCCCTGTTCTGGCCGAACCAAAAGACCAGTGGCGTGCACGTGAATGTATCCGGCGCAGGGGTGACGCGTTATGCGAAACATCGCGACAGCGCCGTCAAATTCCTGGAATGGCTGTCGACTCCGCCGGCACAAAAAATACTGGCCGAAAGCAATATGGAGTATCCGGCCAACCCGCAGGTAAAGCCACATCCAATGGTTGCTGCCTGGGGCAGTTTCAAGCAGGACACGCTTAATGTTTCCAACGCCGGCAAGCTGCAATCAAGCGCGGTCATGCTGATGGATCGCGCCGGTTACCGTTAGCGGGTTATGAACACAAGCGTTAGTCAGCGCAACACCCGGCCGGAACTTGGAATCTCCGGCTCACTCGATGTCGGTGTGTGGCAATGGCGACTTGCCAGTCTGGCAATCGCCGCCATCGTCGCCGCACCGATATTAATCGTCTTTGCTGCCTGGCTTGGACCCTCCTCGGAGACCTGGCCGCATCTCGCCAGCACAGTGCTGCCAGGATTATTGCGCAACACGTTTGTGTTGATTGTCGGTGTGGGTAGTGGTGTGTTTATTCTGGGAGTAGGGCTTGCATGGCTCACCACCATGTGTGAATTCCCGGGTCGTCGCTTTTTCGAATGGGCGCTGATGTTGCCACTGGCAATACCGGCCTATGTGCTCGCCTTTGTTATGGTGGGTCTGCTTGATTACAGCGGACCGGTACAGGGCGGACTCCGCGAAATGTTCGGCAGTAGCGCCTGGTTTCCTTCCGTGCGTTCCGAAGGCGGCGTCGTCATTGTCATGACACTCGCATTTTATCCTTACGTTTACATGCTCGCGCGTACGGCTTTCATTGGTCAGGGACGCAACGTGCTTGATACCGGCCGGGTACTGGGGCTGAGTCCGTGGGCGTCTTTCCTGCGCATCTCCCTGCCGATGGCCCGACCAGCTATTGCCGCCGGCATCGCCCTGGCGCTGATGGAGACGCTGGCCGACTTCGGAGCGGTATCCATTTTTAACTACGACACATTCACAATCGCCATCTACAAGGCATGGTTCGGTTTCTTCGACCTGGCCGCCGCCGCGCAACTGGCGTCCCTGCTATTGCTGTTCGTTGCAGTTGCGCTGGTGGTAGAGAAACAGATGCGCGGGCGTGCCCGCTATGATGTTACCGGCAAGCTCACCAACGAACCGCGGTTTCATCTGAGCGGCTGGCGCGCCGCCGGTGCCAGCCTGGCGGCCGGTACGGTGATGATGTTGGCGTTCGTTGTCCCGGTGGCCCGGTTGGCGTTGTGGGCGTGGGAGTCTGCGCTGTCTGACCTCGATTCGCGTTACTTCCGGTTCTTTTTTAATACCCTTTTTCTTGGCGCAGTTGCCGCTGGCTTAACCGCCTTTGCTGCTGTACTGCTGGCTTACACTTATCGGCTGCGGCCTGAACGTCTGACCCGGGCGGCAATTCGCTTCGCAACACTTGGCTATGCATTACCCGGTTCGGTGCTGGCGGTTGGCATCATGTTGTCTTTCGTCTGGCTCGACCAGCAAATCAACAGCGTCGCCATGTCAGTATTCAATGTAAAACTTGCCCAGGTGTTGACCGGCTCGCTGGTTGCTTTGCTGCTCGCCTATGTTGTGCGCTTCATGGCTGTGGCCTACGGTCCGGTGGATAGCGCGTTCGAGCGCATCAAGCCGTCACTGCTACAGGCCGCACGATCACTGGGCGCGAGTAACTGGCAGATTCTGTGGCGGGTATCGATTCCGATGTTACGTGCCGGTATGTTCAGTGCGGCCCTGCTGGTGTTCGTTGAGGTGATGAAAGAGATGCCGGCTACCCTGTTGCTGCGCCCGTTCGGATGGGACACGCTGGCGACTCGCATATTTGAAATGACCGCCGAAGGCGAGTGGGAGCGCGCGGCGCTGCCTGCGCTGACCCTGGTGCTGGCCGGTTTGATCCCGGTGGTCATGCTGGTACGTCGCGCCAATAAAAGGTGGACGTAAAAGCACTTTTTCGCTCAAGGCATAAGGCCAGCAAGCTAAAGTGTCCTCTCAAACCCTGACGTGGATTTCCCGGTTTCGCTGCTTGGATTCACTTTGGCTGCAGAGTATAGTCAGCCCTCGATTCAGGGTTCGCGGGAGAGACTCTGCAGCGGTGCAAGCTAAAACCGCAAGCAGGGCGCCGAAGGCGCAACCGCCCGGAAACGCTCAGGCAAACGGACCGAGAACCTATGTCGACTCTGGAGAGCGGTGGCGAATGACCACCCACCGAA
>Ga0209536_100000615_pt1 | contig 57668 bp, 37 predicted proteins | sample DeeMarSeWOR28_12_FD_187461 | JGI IMG/M metagenome (GOLD analysis project Ga0209536, IMG submission 187461) | Marine sediment microbial communities from White Oak River estuary, North Carolina - WOR-2-8_12 (SPAdes) (version 2) | ecosystem: Environmental > Aquatic > Marine > Intertidal zone >... | reverse complement strand
ATTTTGGATATTTGCTTTTACTATCCGGACCTATATTACTCTTTGTGGCTGTAGCTATCATTATTCCTGAAGAAAATACAAAAAATTCTATTGATCTACGGCAGTTTTATTTTAACAATAATACAAAATTTTTTTTAACACTAACTTTCGCTGTGATATGGGGATTGTCTTTATATCCGATATTTTTTGGAAAGACCGATCCCGTATTCGAGTGGTTGATTGCATTCCTGATCATTTTGATTATACTCAGTTTTAGCAAAAAGCCACTTGTACATGTCATTTTATCGATTATTGCCTGGGGACTATTTTTCATATGGATTTTTTCATATGGTTTTTCCTTAAGTAACACTTAGATATTCAATGTCAATATGATTATAAATTAATATAATATTATTCTTTTGGACAAATATTTGGCAAATAATGGTGCGGACTATATGGGACAATACTGGATAATATTTGTCCATTGGATCCCTTCGGGAAAAAAGCAATCAGTAACGTTTTGGCTTCTCTTTTTAATTGACATGTTGTTTTTATTTAAGTTAGCTAAATGGACTAGGGTTAGGGATTAAATTATAAAGCATCAGACGTTCCCACTTTATATAGCTGTGTTTTCAATAAGAATTTTTAAATGTTTTTCTAAAAATAATTGCAAACCACAAACTCTGACCTTCGAATGAATCGGATGGTCATCTGATGTCGGTGTTATAATATAATTTTGTGTTGTATTTAAATCATCTATGCAGCTAAGGAGCCCTTTAGACAATTTCGGCGCTGCTGAATATTTAATTTCAATTGCCATCTGTGGTATTATTCCTTTTGTCAAAACTAAATCAACTTCAGCGCCGGCATGTGATCTGTAGAAGTAAAAATCAAAGGATGAGTTTGCGAGACATTTAATTTGTTCTATCACATAGGCTTCCCAGGAATGGCCAATCATCGGTGTGCCGGATAATTGATCGAAATCTTCAATTCGCAAAAGCCTGTGCAGAATCCCGGTATCGCGAAGCAGGATTTTTGGCGATTTAACTAATCGCTTTTTTATGTTAAGATAATAGGGCGGAAGATGGTGAATTAAAAAAGCCTGTTGTAAAAATTGTATGTAATAGCTGATAGTTTTATTGGTCAGTCCTATGGATTTGGCTATCCGACTGTAATTAATAATACTACCGTTTTGCCATGCTAACATTTCCCAGAGTTTTCTGGCAGTATCGGGTGATGCTGGTAAACCTAGTAGAGGCAAATCCCGTTCAATATATGTTTTTATAAAATTATCTAACCAACGCTTTGAAGCGGCATTTGATTTTGCCAATATTGATTCAGGAAATCCTCCATAAAAATGATGTTTACGCATGGAAAATTTTTCAGATATCTCTGTATAACAAAAAGAACTTAATTCCAGATAAGCAATGCGCCCGGCTAAAGTTTCTGAACTTTGTCTCAATAAATCAGGACCTGCTGATCCTAATATAATAAACCGTAATGGTACTCTGTGCTCGTCAACTAAAGATCGGATTACTGGAAATATATTTTGTTTCTTTTGCACTTCATCAAGGACAACACAAAAGTTCTTTTGTTCTGAAAAGTATAATTCAGGTTCGGAAAGTTTTTCAATATCGGATGGTTTTTCTAAATCCAGGTAAATGGATTTCTTATTAATCTTGCCGATAAAATGTTTTACTAAAGTTGTTTTACCAACCTGCCGGGGACCCAGTATTCCGATTACAGGAAATTGTCCTGATAGTTCCCATAATTTTTGCTCTATGTTTCTTTTGATAAACATGCTTGAAATATGGGAAATTAATTCCCATAATTCAAGGTATAATTTAAATATTTTATTAAAATATATGGCGTTGGGAGGATAAATTCTACCCAAATACTTTCCATCACCAGAATTCTTTTGGCAAATATTTGGCATATGATGGTGTGGATTTTATTGGACAATATTGGATAATATTTGTCCATTGGATCCCTTCGGGAAAAAAACAATCAGTAACGTTTTGGCTTCTCTTTTTAAATATATGTTGTTTTTATTGAAGTTAGATAGTAAATGACGGTCTGGAAATCCGTAGGTCCACTTTTCGATAATTTTACTTGATTTTTTTGCTAAAATCGTCCAGATTCATGGACACATGGTCTTAAAAATAGTTCACAAAAGTAAGGCACATAAAGATAAAAGATACAGCAGGTTAGGCGTCCTATATTTTTTATTTGCGCTTCGTTTTGAGGGGGTAGTGCCCATCCGGGTGTGCGGGTTCAAATCCCGCCTCCAGCACCAAAAAATCCCGCTAATGGCGGGATTTATAATTCCCAAATCCCAATCCCCAAATCCCAACTAATGCCCATATTGATTATCCTGAGCATATAGTTTAAAATTTAATGGTTGGAAATTGGTGCTTGGAGCTTGGGATTTAAGATAGTGCGGGTTCAAATCCCGTCGATTTTATGTCCTATATGTCCCAAAATATGTCCATCGCATTTTTCTTTTTAGTAAAAAAATTTTTTGAGTAAGAGGAAGTAGGAAATCTGCGACCTGAAAATATTATGAATTCAAGTATAAAAATATCTGATCAAATGCCTTTTGTAACAAAATATTACTTTATTTCTCCACATCATACAATATCCCACGAAACATTCCTTTAGTTGGTAGTGGTTATTTGCTGTAATTTAGATGGAAAATGAGAACGTAAAAATAACACAAGAAGAATTTATTGATTCATATATCGATTATAATTAAAAAGGTGGGGTGAGTTCGCACAATCTTAAAGTCCCTACAAGTATTTTGCTTTTGTCATAATTTGGTACAAGTAAGATTACTTAAATTATCAAAAAGCAGGTCTTATGATACACGTTTAATTAAATAGAAAATTTTTAAACGCACTGAAAATCCGTGTATCCCCAGTTCGATTCTGGGAGGCGCCACCAATTTACAAAGCTCTGTAAATAATTAAGTTACAGATCCTATTTACTTACTTAATTTTATTGATTCTAAGATATTGTTTCGCTCAGGTGTCATATGGGTGGTAGATTATTTTTAGAAAAAATGAATACCTATTTTATAAATTAATTTATATTCAAGCGGAATCCCCTTTATTTCTCATATAACAGATATTTTTCTTAGTAAATATCTTTTAAATACACCAAAGGTGTCATAGTATGTGTAGGATTGTGTAACATTTATCCTTACTCCTTTCATAATTTCTCTATGAATTATATTGCATTCAGAAACCAGATTTTTATATTTATCATATATTTCGGAATCCCAGATAAGAGACTAACGTTCTAAGAAAGTTTTGAACCGAACAGTAATATTCTCACATTTTTAGACAAAGATAGTATAGAAAAATATAAATTTTTGTATTGTAGTACAAAAAATCAAATCCTTGATGCGAAATACCATCATTTGTATCATCTTCTGGCAAATTGCCTTATTCAATTTCCTCCTCAGCCAATCCATACCTGTTGAATTTAATCACATCACTGTCGAAGACGGTTTGTCTTCTAATTCTGTTTGGTGTATTCTGCAGGATAAGCAGGGATTTATGTGGTTTGGCACTTCGAATGGTCTGAACCGCTGGGATGGTTACAATTTCAGAATATTTATGCATAATCCAAACGACTCAAATTCCATCTCCAATAACTTTATCTGGTCTCTTCATGCCGATACCTGGGGGTGCATTTGGATTGGTACTAATAACGGACTAAACCAATATAACCCACGCACGGAAAGATTTATACGTTATACGCACAATGAAAGTGATTCCAGTAGTATCAGTAACAATACGGTGCATGCTATCTTTGAAGACCACACCGGAAATATCTGGTTCGGAACCGAGAATGGACTAGACCGATACAATTCTGAACATGATAATTTTAACCGTTTCTTTTTCCCGGGGCAATTGGATTCAGCCAGTTTTTGGTGGAACAATAATACTATCCGGGCCATCAACGAAGATAAGAATGGTAAACTGCTGCTAGGTAGCAGTAACGATTTTCTTATCTTTGACCCGCAAACTAAAGAGATGACCACGGTTCCTTATGTAATTCCGGGAAGGAAGCGTTGGCCGCAGGTACTTTCCATATGTAAAGATCGCCTGGATCATTTCTGGATCAGTATTGTCAATGATGGTGTGATCGAATTTAATCCCCAAACCGGCAAAGTCCAGCTTTATCAAACTAAGCAGAGTGATCCTTATAGTTATAGCAGCCTGTTTTCTACTTTTATTTGTGAGGATAATAAGGGCCAGATCTGGATTGGTTCACCCGACCAAGGATTAAATATTTTTGACCGGACGACCGGGCATTTCAGGCATTATAAACCAACAGGTAGAGAAGACCAAAGCTTGAATGGTTATTATATCACCAGCATTTATGAAGACAGGCAGGGTAATATGTGGGTTGGTACAGGTGACCGGGGCATAAATGTATGGCTAAAGTGGAAAAAACCTTTCAGATATTATGTCCACGATCCACAAAATGCCCAAAGTCTGGGACGAGGTGAGGTAACCGGTTTTTACGAGGATAAATCTGACAGATTATGGATATTACATTTTACCAGTGGTATCAGCCTACTTAATCACAACACAGGTAAATTCAGTCATCTCGGCGTTGATCCGAAAAACACCAATGGGTTAAGTGCAGGCTCTCTTTATGGAATGTATGAAGATAAGTATGGCGACCTATGGTTTGCCGTTACTCCTGATATCAACCAGTTAAATCCAAAAACCGGTAAATTCAAACATTATAAATACAGTCTGTCAAATCCTAATAGCCATGCTTATACCTTCACATTGTGTTGCCATGAGGATGGTCAGGGGAATATGTGGTTTGGAACCGCGAACGCCGGTCTGGAAAAACTGAACCCTGCCGATGAAACCTTCGATCGATTCCTCTATAATGCAACAGACTCGAGCAGTATTAGTAATAATACCATCCTGTCCTTGTACCTGGATAAATCAGGAGATTTTTGGGTTGGTACAGGCAATGGATTGTGTCAACTTGTTCACGATAGCGCCGGCAAAGAAAAATTTATCCGCTATCAATCCAATCCGGAAAATCCACTAAGCATTACGGGAAGAGAAATACTATCATTGTTCGAAGATCGGGCAGGCCGGTTTTGGGTTGGTACGGACAAAGCTTTGAATTTGTTTGACCGGGAGCAGCGAATTTTTAAAGCCTTTACTGCTAGAAACGGTTTGCCCAGCAATACGATTATGGGTATCGTGGAGGATGGTAAAGGTCCGGCTGCCGGAAATCTCTGGATACGGACAGAAAGGGGAATTGTTAAATTTAATCCGGAAACACACCAAATGCGTGTTTACGATGAAGGAGACGGCTTGAAGGATTGTAATTCCATAGAATCAGGATATGCGGCTTTTTATAAGTCAAAAAACGGCGAAATATATACAGGCAGTACCAACAGCGTTGCAGTTTTTTACCCGGATAGTTTGAAGGATAATCCGGACATACCCCCCATTGTATTTACCGAATTAAAAATAAATTATGAACCAGTCAGAATCGGCCCCAATTCACCGTTGCAAAAATCGATCAACACGATCGATGTAATCAAACTGGCTCATTTTCAGAATATTCTTTCTTTTGAATTCGCCGCATTAGACTATACATCACCTAGGAAGAATTTATATGCCTTTAAACTGGAAGGGATCAACAAGGAGTGGATTTACACCGATGCTTCACGACGATTTGCCACCTATACTAATCTGGATCCCGGAGAATATGTTTTCCGGGTAAAGGGATCAAACAACGATAGAGTATGGAATGAAGCGGGAACTTCATTACGAATTATCATTACCCCGCCGTTCTGGAAGACCGCCTGGTTCCGGCTGCTGATGCTCGTGATGAGTATCGGGCTGATTTATAGTATCTACCGTTTTCGGTTGAATAGACTGCTGGAATTGGAACGGATGCGCATTCAGATTGCCAGCGACTTGCACGATGACATCGGTTCGACTTTAACCAAAATCGCGGTGAATTCCGAAATCATTCAAACAACAAGCGAAAAAAGAAAAGTGCGGGAGACTTCGCGAAAAATCGGAAGCATGAGCCGGGAGATCATTACCACTCTTAGTGATGTTGTCTGGTCCATCGATGCCCGCAATGATTCTGTTGGTGATTTAATTGACCGCATGCGAGATTTTATTGACACTGTATTTCCTCCGGGAAGCATTCAAATCGATTTTCAAACCAAGGGATTACATTTTCAACAAAAAATCGATCAGACCTTAAGGCAGAATATCTATTTAATTTTTAAAGAAGCCATGAATAACGCTGCCAAGCACTCCAAAGCCAACCTGATTCGCGTTCATTTGACCAATGGGGAGGGTAAATTCCGCATGGAAATTGCGGATAACGGTATTGGTATGGATTTAAATCAGGGCCATCCCGGCCATCATGGTTTAGAAAACATGAAATCGCGGGCAGCGCGAATCGGCGGAGTTCTAATAATTGAAATCCAACAAGGCACTTTGGTGACATTGACAGCGAAAGCATTATAAAGAAAGATTCAAAAAATCCCATCAAAATGGGATAGTATTTAACGAGCATACAAAACATATTAGAACATGATATCAGTCGCTATCATTGAAGATGACTATGAGGTACGGGAAGCTATTTGCAGCTTTCTCAACAGCCAGGCAGATGTCTTATGCCAGCTGGCGGAGGAAACTGTTGAGAAATTCCTGCGGCGACTCTCAGCAGAAAATATTCCCGAGGTGATCTTGATGGATATTGGATTACCTGGAATGTCCGGCATTAGCGGGATAAAGCTAATCAAAGAGAAGTATCCGGATATTGATATTGTGATGTTTACTGTGCATAATGATCCTCACAAAATCTTTCAATCACTCTGCGCCGGCGCCAGCGGTTACCTGCTCAAAACCACCCCATTTTTGGAAATCAAAAAATCAATTGAAGAACTCCATGCCGGAGGCGCTCCCATGTCGCCACAAATTGCCCGCAGGGTGATTGAATATTTCCATCCCTGGGAAGACTCTAAAACTGAATCTCCTTTAACGGATAAGGAAAAGCAAGTGGTTATGGATTTGGTTGATGGTTTGAGTTATAAAATGATTGCTGTTAAACAGGGTGTTTCCATCGAAACGGTGCGAACCCATATAAAGCACATCTATACCAAACTGCATGTGCACTGTAAGGCTGAAGTGATCCGCAAATCCTTGAGCGGGGAAATTTGACACATTTTACTCTCATTGCTTTGTTATAATTCTCATTGCCTTCCATTTCCTTGGATTTTTAAAAATCCCATTTTGATGGGATTGAAGCATAAACTGTAATCTCTTTACATTGGGTGGTAAATAATAAATCCTTGTAGCCAATGAGGAGGGATATTCATGAAAACTTTATTTAGGGTAATGATTATTTTTTTGAGCTGGTTTTTGGCGTTATCGGCAAATATTATCCTTGTACCCCAGGATCAGCCTGGTATCCAGGCCGGTATTAACGCCGCAGTCAACGGCGACACGGTGCTGGTGGCGGACAGCATTTACTTCGAGAATATCAATTTCATTGGGAAGGCCATTACCGTCGCCAGTTACATGATCATGGATAATGATACCACACATCGTGACAACACCATTATTAACGGCAGCCAACCGGTAAATCCCGATGTCGGTTCGGTGATCACTTTTCAATCCGGAGAAGATACGACTTCAGTGCTGTACGGCCTTACGATTACTGGTGGTAGCGGCACATTAGAACCAGCACAAACATTTCGAGCAGGTGGTGGTATAGTATGTATTAATTGTGGTTGTAAATTAGTAGGCAATAAAATTATCAATAACATGGTTACCGGTCCTGCAGCTTATGGTGGCGGTGTGGCTACAGTGCTTGCCCCGCCATACAATGATACGACTTATGTGGTTCTTAAAGGCAATCAAATCGAACATAATACGGTTACGGCAAATTCTGCCAGTGCTTTTGGAGGCGGCTTATGGCTACGCTCCCATGGTAAAATATTAGCCAATTTAATATCTAATAATACCTGTATCGGAAACGCAAGCAGCATACAGGCAGCAGCAGGGGGAATTGGTTGTTTGGCAGCCCAACCACTTCCCTCTCGTGAGATAATCATGGAAAATAATACCATTACTCACAATTCGGTTCACAGTTATTGCAACATATCTGGTTCAAGTTATCCTGCATGCGGAGGTGTACTAATTCAAGGATGTAATGGAAAAATGACTAAGAACGAAATCAGTTTCAACGAGGTGTGGGACTATTCAAATTTAGGTTCGGGCACGATAGGAGTCGGAGTGGGAGCCAGTCCCGGTTTGTTCATTATTGAAGGCAATAACATATGTAATAATGCCTATAAGGAAGGTTCTGGTAATAGCTACGGCGGAGGCATGCAGGTATATGGAGCCGGTAACATATCGGTAATTAATAATATTATTGAGGGAAACGTGGCCACTTATGGCGGAGGTCTGGTAGTTTTCAATACCAGTACGGTGCAAATCGTCAATAATACAATCATCAATAACAAGTCGACTTATGGAGGCGGAATATCTGTTCATGACGCAACCGGCTATGTTATGAACACTATTGTCTGGGGGAATGAGGCTACGACTCATGCTGGAATTCATGTTGAGTCTGGTAGCATTCATTTGGCTTATTCCGATGTACAGGGCGTCCAGACCGGCCCTGGTAATAAAAATTTCAATCCTGAATTGATTGCTGATAGCCTCTCAAACATCAGCCCTTGCATCGGTATTGGAATTCATTCTTACGATTTTGGTGGTGGGATGATCTGTTATTGCCCACTGGAAGATATAAATGGAAGAATGCGACCCTACCCAGCAGGCTCCAATCCCGATATGGGAGCTTGGGAATCGTTATTAGACTCTCCGAGTGGAATAGATTTAAGGCCAGTAGCGACTGTTCCTCAAGAATGCTCCATTTCGCAAAACTATCCCAATCCCTTCAATCCATCAACTACAATAAAATTCACTCTACCAAAATCTGAATTTGCAGAACTAAAAGTATATAATATTCTTGGATGTCAAATTTCGACAATTGTATCAAAAGAATTGAATCAAGGAAATCATATCTATCAGTTCGACGGAGAGAATCTGGCGAGTGGAATCTACTACTATCAGTTGGTGGCAGGGGATTATAGGGAAGTGAAGAAAATGATACTTTTAAAGTGACTTATCCGTGTTGGCAAATATTTGACAAATGATGGTGTGGATAAAATTGGATGATATTGGATTACATTATTTTTTCCCAACGCTTCGTTTTGAGGGGGTAGTGCCCATGCGGGTATGCCTACTGACGTAGTCAGTCAGGCAGGTTTTTTGTTACTTAGTATTTTTCTAATTATCCCAATATTAAAGTAAAATCAAGGATTTGTAGCTTTATTTTTTGCTCAAAACTCACCGAATTTATATCCCATATGTTCCAAAATCTATCCATAGCATTTTTAGCTCTGATTTAAAAATATTTGATTGAATACTTCTTGTAATAACATCTTAGTTTCGTTCACCCCATCATACCATATCCGATACAATATTTATTCGGGGTAATGAATTATTGACAATCGAAGGTGATATATATTAACTTTATATAATTCCTATTATCGTCCTGATTTAGATATCGTAAAATTTCCTCCGAGAGACCGGATACAGATTGGACTTGCACACTTATTTGTTCATTGATGATTCCACAACATTTATATATAAATGGGGGAGGAATAAAATGAAAAAAATAATACTTATTAAAATCTCTTTAATCTTGATTAGTACTAAAATATTCGGGCAGACTATACCTCAAAATTTAATCGTTGAAACAGGAAAAATTGAAGGTTCGGCTTACCGAATTGTTATTCCTGAAAATTGGAATAATAATCTTATATTGATGGCACATGGATATTTTATGGAAAAAATAGAAAACTATGATAAAGAAATTCGTTCACCATTTTATTTAAAGCTATTGGATGAGGGTTTTGCTTTAGGTGAATCAGGATATCAAAAAACAGGCTGGGCGGTTGAAGAGGCATTTCAAGATATTGAGAATTTGAGAATTCATTTTAATAAAAAACACCCTAAACCGGACTCTCTTTATTTAATAGGTTTATCAATGGGAGGTTTAATTACACTAGGCTTAATCGAAATGAATCCTTCCATATATAATGGAGCATTACTTCTAGCTCCTGTCGTTTGCTCAGCCAATTTTTTCCACAATTATTTACTTGATAGATTATTAGTTTTTGAGTATTTCTACCCTGGCAATGATATTATCAATGACACCTTTTTTATAGATCCTTCAATCCCGTTGACAGATGCAGAATCATTTACAAAAGTATTATCAACGAATTCAGATCATGCGAATCTGATATCAGAGAAATTTAATATCAAATCAAAATTTTTGCCTTTAATCCTTTATGCGTATTACGATGCTTATAAAGATTTGTATTTACGGGGCGGCGGTGTGCCAATAGATAACATAAACAAATACTATTTAGGTTTTAAAAATGACATTGAGATAAATAAAAATATACGGCGGATTAGGGGAAATAATAAAGCAATAGAGTATAATAATAAGTATTACACACCGACAGGTAAAATCTCAGTGCCAATAATTTCGCTTACGCATACATCCGATCCTTTAGTCCCTTGTGAATGCAATAATTACTTTCGGCTTAAGGTTATGGCAACAGGTACAGAAGAATTTTATAAACAATATTATATTGAAGGTAACGGTCATCTCGATTTCGACGAATCTGAGTGGTTAATGGCTTTTAACATTTTAAGGAATTGGTGTAGTAAGGGAAAAAAACCAGATGATGAAATATTTCTTCATTTTGATTAATGACCTTTAGGTAGTATTATGTAAAGGTGTACATACATACACCATAATATAACCACCTACAGATATATAGTCTTTGATGCCGTACTGGTGTAAGGAGAACCTATAATAAACTATTGTTATTACCGGGAATAAGAATATTAGTCAAATGGATTGTTATTTTAGCTGATACTTATAGACTAAACTATCCGGCGGGTTCTGAAGTATCACAATTATCTTTATCCGATTTTTTTGAGCACAACAAATCACATTATTATGATCATTTAACAGCGGTAAGGATGCATAATAATCTGAGTCAGTGGATACGATTTTTTCTTGTCGGAATTTTCGAAACTGCGAAAAACTCGATTGAAACATTTAATAGGATTATTTCACTAAAAGAAAAAATAGAAGGTGAAAAATTATTATCGCTTGGACGAAAACAGATCCAGGCAAAGCGTTTGTTAAATCAATTATACCGCCGCCCAATAACAACAGCAGCGCAGGTGGGAAGACTATTGCAGGTCTCACCAGCCACAGCGAATCGATTTTTAAAAGATTTTTGCAGACTGGGAATTCTTAGTGAAGCTACAGGATTCAAAAGAAATCGCATCTTTGTATTTACCGAATATATTGATCTCTTTTTATAAACTTCACAACTTTAGTAAATCCAGTAGTCCCTTTCATATCCAGGTCTTTAAGTATTGATGCAGAAACTATACTCCCCTGATAGGGACATTATAGATTATTTTTGTTTACCTAAAGTTTAAAATACTTCCCTCAATTTATACCGACTATTTTAAAATCAAGACATTTGAATATTTAAATGGTGGATGTGCTTTAAAAAAAGGATCCATAGGATGGATATTTTTAACCAGTGGATCTCAGACTTAACCGGAATGGGTGTTCAATTGCAGTCAAAGACTGTGGTGTCTTATTAACAATACGATACCCCATAGATCCAAAATAACGGAGGAGCAGCGAACAGGGGATCTGGGAAGAAATCTTAGTAAAGTTTGCAAACTCAAAAGACATTGATTTCGCTTATCCGACACAACGATTTTATAATAATGTTATCGAAGGTAAATCCGAGGCCGGGGCTTCCAAGATGTAATAAATGTACATAATTATAAATAGGGCTCTTCATTGATTATAAAAATTGCGGGTCATATAATGGAACAGTAAATTTAACTCATAATCCTCAGGAAATAATCAATGCCAACCAAATCACAAAAACGCCGCCTTGGAATTTTTATCGTTCTGGTCATTATTCTACTTTTTGCTTTACTTCTGATAATCGGCAGCGAACAGTTTCTAAAAGAACAAGATTTCTATTTAATCGCCTATAAGGATATATCTGTCAGTGGACTGGAAATAGGAAGTCCTGTGAAGTACTTAGGATTGGGAGTAGGTACGATCAAGGATATTCAAATAGACCAGGAGGATATAAGCCGGATTAACGTCACAATTGCAATAATAGAAGGTACACCGATCAAAAAAGATGCCCATGCGGACATTGAATTACTTGGAATTACCGGATTAAAAATGATTGAAATTCGCGGGGGTAGTCCCGGTGCGGATCTGTTAGAACCTGGATCATATATTCGGGCAGGAATATCCACATCGGAGTTAATAACTGGTAAAGCCGAAATTATTATGGAGAAAATTGAACTGTTAATCAATAATCTCAACCAGTTTTCTAGACCGGAAAATCTCAATAAAATAATCGATCTTGCCAAAAACGCAAACAAGACATTCGAAGATTTTGATCTGATTTTAAGAGAGAATCAGGATGAATTGCATAGCATTATCGTACAGGCGAAGAACACGGGAGCAAGATTAGACACCTTAACACAATTATTAATGCCTAGGGATACAGAAATTTCACAAATATCTCTGGCCGATACTCTGAGTGACATATTATCGAACATAAATAAAGTTACGAAAAGCCTTGAAAAGGCTAATATGAAACGGGTGGTCGAAGAGCTGGCCCTTACACTGAAGAGAACAAACAGAATACTGACTATAATGGATCATGATTTAGAACGGGGGCGTGATAACCTATTTGTGAGCCTTCAAAAGTTAAGGTCAACACTCGAATATCTTGATGAAGCAGCAAGGCTGGTCAATGAGGATCCATCTATTCTCTTAAGGGGTACAGATTATGAGGATTTGCCAGATGATGACCTGGACCACTAATAAAATAAGTATCATAATTTTATTATTAATAATTGTATTCGCAGGCAGTCAATCCTGCGGTGAAAGGACACTGATCCGTCATTATTATATACTGGAGGCGACAGAAGACAGCCTTGCATTTCTCCAGGATTCTGTTCACTCTAAGGGCATCTGCGAAATATTAAGGGTCCATATTCCGCCGGCCTACGATCAGCAGCGTATCGCCGTTCGTCGCAGAAGCCATGAAATCAGTTATTATCAGTATCATTATTGGGCAATGAATCCTGCTGATAATTTGACGACTCTTCTTGAAAAACAGGTCCGGGGCTCACAAATATTTACCTTTGCCAGTAGCGGAAATATGAATATGGTACCTGATTATCAGATATCATCTAATGTGTACAAACTTGAGGTGGAGGATATCAATGATCAATTCCAGGTATCTCTCGAGATGCGAATGGAATTCATTGCATATGCCAGTGGAAATACGGTTCTAACGCATCGTGTTGAGAGAAAAAAAGCACTGGAGGAGCGTGATTTAAACCTGTTCGCTTCTGAACTGAGTCAGATTTTTCAGGAGGAAACGTCTCAATTTATTTCTAAGATTTCATCCTACCTCAATGAAATGAATTAAGAGCGATCAGCTGAAAACTAGGTCAGTCACAACCTATGAAACCGCCATCCTCTTCACAGAAACTTTCATTTTCTTATCGTATGGATAAAGGCAGACTTTACCTCTCACATTCCTTAACAATTACTGAAATTGATGATGATGAAAATAAGTTGCTTTCTGAATTATCTGACTACTCGGATGAATATCTGGAGATCGATCTCAGTGACTTAAGAATAATTGATAGTGCTGGCGTTGCCTATTTGGAATATATAGAAGAGCTCTTTGATCAAAAAAATAAAATACTCGAGATAACAAATATACCCGACAAAATTGCTCAGACTATCGAGACCTTTTCAATCTCAGTTCCTGAAAAGTCCGCTAAATCCGAGTCAGAGAACTTTTTTGAGAAAATCGGGGGAGAGGTATACTCTTTCGTAAATCAAATCTTACGCAACTACCTGTATCTCCTCGCAGATCTAGCATATTGGTCATTTGTTGATTTTATAAAGGGTCGAAAAGCACATCGTAAGGGAGAGGTAATCAATCAGGCTGTACTCATTGGTGTGAACGCAGTACTGATTATTGCCTTGATTTCGTTGCTGATTGGTCTCGTGCTGGCATTACAATCTGCTGCGCAATTAAGGCAGTTTGGGGCAAATATTTTTATGGTGGATTTAATTGTGATCGCTATGACCCGTGAGATGGGGCCGCTGATTACAGCGATAATGATTGCCGGGAGAAGCGGTTCTGCCATCGCTTCAGAAGTCGGTACGATGGTCATCACGGAAGAAGTGGATGCGATAAAATCAATGGCCCTTGATCCCGTGCGTTATGTCATTGTTCCTAAAATGCATGCCAGCATCTTCACGCTGCCGTTTTTGACTATTCTGGCAGATTTTATGGGTATTTTAGGTGGTATGGTCGTCTCCTATTTTTATTTAGATCTTTCCATTATGACATTCTATAACCGCATGTCGACTGTTTTATTTAGCAAGGATATTTTTATCGGAACATTTAAAAGTATCATATTTGCCATATTGATTGTACAGACTGGCAGTTACTACGGATTTAATGTCAAAGGAGGATCGGAAGCGGTCGGCCGCTATACAACTGCCGCTGTGGTCACCTCGATTTTCCTGGTTATTCTCGCTGACAGTATTATCGGCTTAATTTTTTACTAGTGGTGGCAATCATGCTATCAAGACAAAAAGCTTTATTTTTTGACAAATTTTTATTGTCATGCCACAGGCATCTTTAAAGTTAATTGCAGCACTCTGCTGTGTTATGCTTATGATTGGGAAGATGATGAATGATGACCTAATAATAAAAGTTGAGAACCTCTCCGCCTCATTTGGGGGTAGGCAAATATTGGATGATATTTCATTTGAGGCATTTCAAAATCAGATTACCGTCATACTCGGTAAAAGCGGAAGCGGGAAAACGGTAACCTTGAAACATCTGCTCGGCTTATTACCTGTTCAAGAGGGGCGGATATTAGTTAATGGACGGAGAATTGAGGACTGCGAAGAGGAAGAAATGAAACAATTACGGCTGCAAATGGGGGTATTGTTTCAAAATGGTGCCTTAATAAATTCACTAACTGTTGCTGAAAATATAGCCATTCCTCTTGAACAGCACACAAATCTGCCATCCAAATTGATTGATAGACTGATCAGGATCAAATTGAAACTTGTCGGCCTGGAAAAGGCTGGCGATTTACTGCCTTCACAGCTATCCGGTGGCATGCGTAAACGTGCCGCGCTTGCCCGGGCCCTTGCTCTTGATCCTCCGTTGATATTTTGTGATGAACCCTCTGCTGGTTTAGATCCGGTAACACTTGAAGCCTTGGATCGTTTGATATTAAACCTAAAAAATCAGCTGAGAATGACCATTATATTGGTCACTCATGAGGTTTCCAGTATTTTTCGTTTGGCAGACCGGGTGATATTTCTCGAAGAAGGAAGGGTCTCATATGAAGGAGATCTCGAACGTGCCTTAGAATCAAAGATTCCTGCCATTTCTAATTTCTTTACCAAAGCAAAAGGAAAGATGAATTGATCTCAACCCGGGTGATCATTAAAAAACAGATCCAATTTCTAATCAAAAGGAAATTTTTTTCAAGGAACTTTTTTAAGATCTGTTAAATTCTTTTTATGCTGACAGCTCTTACTTTATCTGCTAATTGAAATGTATTATCACCGGAATGAATGATATCAATACGTTGAAGATTCAGGTCTGATAAGGCATTACGCATTGATGGTGTAATTGTCGGGGAGGTGGTCCTCTTTACTTCAAATCCAAGCTTTTCCATTCCCCGCACTACCAACAGATCTAATTCGGCTCCGGCATGGGTGGCCCAGAAAAAACATTCTTCTGATTGGGCTCCGATAGTCCGGATAACCTGATCAATAACGAATCCTTCCCAGGTCGCTCCCAGTTTCGGATGACTTTCCATATCTTCCTGATTTTCAAAATCAAAATGGGTTACAGGCTTTTTGATAATTTTGGCCAGCATATTGGCCAGTGTGGTTTTACCCACCTGCCTGGCACCAATAATGCCAACTGCCGGGTGTGATGTTAATAACCGCTTGAGCGTTTTACCTTCTTTGTCGTGATCGATGATCATACTTATTCCTTGAAATATCAGTGACTTGCACCGAATTTTCAATATATTAACCAGATTTGTTTTGAACACCAATTATAATTCACTTCACTTTAAAGGTATTTGGCAAAAGATTGCAGGGAGCAATACCTATCGGGTGTGCCGGATCCCCGGTCTCTCATGTAATGGTGATAAAGGTTTTCGGGATCAATCCGCAGTTTAGAATATATACAGGGTCCATTGATACATTATACCTATATTATTACCCGCACCGCTGTGTGCTTGAGATCGGCCGGTCATTCATATGGAAAACACCGCTACCCGGCAACATATTATGCAGCGCTTAAAATTTTCTGAAATTCAATCATGACATGGGATCACTGCGGAATAGTTTTTTCAAATTTCCTTGAATCAGGGAAAATTCTTTGACATATTTGATTTGATAAGCTGATAATGATGTACTGAATTTGGGGAGAATTCAGTCGAATGAATCAAATCACCATTCTTGTATGTGACGACCATCCCATTTTCCGGCAGGGATTGATCACTACCCTGGAAACAAATAAATCCCTCCAATTGGTTGGGGAATGCGGCGATGGTCATACGGCTCTGAGGCTGATCAGGAAGCTGAAACCGGATATAGCGGTATTAGATATTGCGCTGCCTGAAATGGATGGCCTGGAAGTTGTTCGCCAGTTAAATCCGGATCAAAATCCGACCAAGATTGTCATCCTTACCATGTACCGGGACGAAGAATATTTCAGGGCGGCCCTGGATGCCGGTGTCATGGGATATCTGTTAAAAGAAAATGCTACTGCAGATCTGATCACCTGCATTGAGGCCGTCGCCGGGGGGCATTTCTATGTCTCATCCTTTCTGTCAGATCTCCTGATCGCCCGGGAAAAATATATTAAGCGGCTGAAAAACAAAAATCCGAATATCGATTCACTGACCGAAATGGAACGTAAAATTCTGCATCTTGTTGCTGAACATAAGACAAGTAAAGAAATTGCCCGGGAATTATATATCAGTCACCGAACCGTAGAAAACCATCGTCAGCACATCATTAATAAATTCAACCTCCATGGGCCACATGCTTTATTAAAATTCGCCATCTCAAATAAACCGTTAATCTGATCTGAAATAAATTTGAATATTCTGATCTGCTTTCTCGGTGACAGATCCAGTTGTATCATTCCTGTAAATAGTATAGCAAACCGATGATCTCCTTAATTTGTTACCTGCACGGCAGGGTTCGGTTTCAACCGCAAATACCAGTGAGATTGACCGCAGTAAGTACAAATACTCATGCCATTTTGAGTAGTTTTCCCTATTGAAATCACCCTTCATCCGGAATAAATTTTATCCAGTATCCCTAATGCGTGCCTGCCATGAATATTATGATTGTTGAAGATGATCGCAGGATGCGTTCGATGGTAAAACAGATCCTGCAAAAAAATCTGCAGCAGATCGGTGAAATATGTGAATGCGTCAATGGCGATGAAGCACTAGCGAACATAGTCTCTTTCAAGCCGGACTGGGTCTTAATGGATATACAGTTGAACGGTATGAACGGATTGATCGCAGCCGAAAGAATTTTGCAGATCAAACCGGCGGTAAAAATTGCATTTGTTACCCAATATGATGATCCCGCTTACCGTGAAATTGCGGAAAAAATTGGTGCCCGGGCGTACGTACTGAAAGATAACCTTCTGGAATTGGTAGCGATCGTTAAAAATGTGCTTTGACCTGCCGGTGGACCGGTTGTCCACATCATATCTGAGGAAGGCGGCAGGTGATACAACATATACGTTTAACGCAGGCCGCAGAAATATCCGATACCGTAAAACCCGGCAGATATACCGTTACCCGGGAATGACGTCAGTGATCAGATAAAATAAAGGGGATACCCGGTTCCCTTATAATAATGTTATGCCAGGAGAAATAAGTTTGGCAGATAAAATTTTTACCGGAAAAATCGGTGCACGGCAAAGCCGGTCACCCCCATTCAAAATTCTGCCGGTTTATTCATCAGACTTTACCATGGGAGGTTGAAATGTCAATAAAAAATGAACAAAATAAAGGTAATAATTACATATTTTTGGTATTGTTGCTGATATTGTTTATTTCAGGATCAATAGTACATTCCCAATGTGAAACGGTAATTGATATCAGTCTGTGGGGCGCAGCCAGGGTTGCAGCGGGTCATCTTGACGGTGATTCGTTGATAGATATCGTTGCCAGTGGCGTTCGTGCGGATCGTATAGCCGGGTATAGCGCACCCTTATGGAGTCAATTCATTATCGGCCAGAATCTTGATTCGGTTGGATATTTGATCATTGCTGACATGGATTCAGATGACGATAACGACGTGGTTGCTTCCGTTTTAGGTGACGATGCGGTATACTGGTTCGAGAATCCGGCCTGGACGAAGCATGTAATCACTAATAATCTGGATGGTGCATCGGGGATCGCCGTGATCGATATCGATGGCGATGATACGCTGGATGTTGTAGCCGGTGGAACATATTCCAACACGATTATCTGGTATGAGGCACCGGCTTGGATACCGCACACAATAGACAGCAACGTAGGCAGCGGCGGTGTTGAAGCGCTGATCGCCACAGACCTGGATAGGAATGGTCAAATTGATGTCGTTGCATCGGTCTGGCATAAACCTTTTAATCTGAGAAATGGCTCCATTGTGAGATATGAAGCACCTGGCTGGGCCAAACAAACTGTCGATCAGAGTATCGGTTATTGTCTGGATCTGGAAGTAGGTGATCTGGACAATGATGATACGCTGGATGTCGCTGCCACGGGATTTGGGACAGATGTGGTGGTATGGTATGATGTTCCCGGGTGGCAGCGTAAAATTATCGATGCAAATTTAAATTTGGCAGACGGTGTGGCCATCGCTGATATGGATGGCGATGGCCTGCAGGATGTCGTTGCCGGCGGCCAGCAGACAGGTAATCCGGTCCGCTACTACCATGGTCCTGATTGGACCAGTACACCGGTTGATGCCAGTCTGTCAGGAAATAATTACGCAGATCTTGCCATTGCTGACTTTAATGGGGATGATGCCCTCGATGTGGTTGCCGCCCGGATCAATTTAAATCAGGTTGTGATCTTTACCTGCGTGCCCACGGCCATAGGCGATGATATCAGTGTGGAGGTCCCTTATTCATTTGCACTGCAGCAGAATTATCCAAATCCCTTCAATCCGGAAACAACCATTGAGTTCACTTTGCCTCAACCTGGATACACCACACTAAAGATTTACACTATCCTTGGCAGGGAGGTGGTTACGCTGGTAGCGGATAAACTTCAGTCCGGCGTGCACAGCTATTATTTTGACGGCAGTGAGCTGGCCAGCGGCGTTTATTACTATCAGCTAAAATCAGGTGATTTGCGGGACGTGAAGAAAATGATATTGTTACAATAATATCAAATGATACCATATGTATAAATTTATTAACGGGATAACAGGATTTACAGGTAAGACAAACTATAAATAGTGCTGCCAGGGCAGAAGCCTGAGACATTTTGATCAGGCTATAAATGATTACAGGTTACACAGCTGAGAATATTTGTGATCATTCTGACCGATTTTTATCAGAAAAACGGCCGGTGATCGGCCGTTCTTTATAATGTGATATTTCCCTTGCCTATTCCTGAGAATAACTTTATTATTATTGATATACACACTCCTTTTCGGTGATTCGTAGTAATTATAAATTCCAGATGGACTGGTAAGGGAGCGCACTCCCATGCATAAGATAAGTCAGTCACTATGGGTGTTTATTCTCCTGTCCATTAACCTGTTTAGTCAGCCCGCATATAAAGTCAGGCAGATCAGCGATCAGAACGGCATGCTCCGGGGTCCGGTTAACTGCATCCTGCAGGATCATAAAGGATTTATCTGGATTTGTACCGAGCACGGATTAAACCGATATGATGGTTATAATCTGAAGCAGTATTTGCATGATCCGCAGGATCCGTCCAGTATCAGCCACAACCATATCAGCACGATTATCGAAGACACTACGGATGGAAAATATGTATTGTGGGTTGGTACGGATGGTGGCGGGCTGAACAGATTTGATCTGAACCGAGAGCGTTTCAATTGCTACATGCATGATCCGACAGATTCGACCGGTATCACCAGCAACCGGGTAACCTGTCTTTATCGGGACAGCGCGGGCACAATATGGGTTGGCACCGCGGGGGGCGGACTGAACAGACTGCATCCTGAAACAGGAATCATCGAGGCTTATCAGAATAATTATCATGACAACTACAGCCTCAGCAATAATCATGTCAATTGTATTACCGTGGACAGCCGGGGGTATCTGTGGGTGGGCACCGGGCATGGTCTCAATATGGCAGATCTGTATGCTGGTGACCAGCGATCAATTGCTTCGGATGTTGTTTCCACAAACCATAATACCTATCATCCGGTGGGCACTGTCTGGGAATATGATCCGAAACCCAGCAATCCGACCTGGACCGCGAGAACCGGTATGCCCACTCCGCGCTGGATGGCCGGATCGACGGTATTCGATGATAAGATCTATATCATCGGTGGAATAGGACATCCGCCACCTTCCGATACGCCCGCCATGGCCATGCTGGAAATTTACGATCCGGCGAACGACCAATGGGACCGGGGAGCGGATATGCGTGTACCCCGGGCGGCATTATCCGTAACCGTATTAAATGATAACATTTATACTATTGGCGGAGCTAGCAGCCGATTGACCTGGGGGCAGAGTGGTCAGGTGGTGGAAGTTTACCACCCGCTTGAAGACACCTGGAGCAGGTTGCAGGATCTTCCTTTCCGAATTTGCGATCAAAAAGCCTGGCCCTGGGAAAACGGGATCTTCATTCTTGGCGGGTCCAGTTTCGATATTCTTGATCCTAATAATGATTTTACAAAATTGTATACGCCTACTACCGGTGTTATCTTCGACAAGGCGAAGATGACCAACCGCCGTGGTGCCTTCGCATCCTGTTATCATGACGGAAAAATATTCGTTTTTGGCGGCCAAACGACCGGTGCGGAGCAGGGTAACCGTTCTGCTGAAGTATATGATCCCGCGAAGAATAGCTGGCGCGCAATCAGGAAGATGCCGGAATCAAGATACGGTCACACAGCTGTTTCTGTGAATGATAAAATTTTGATCATGGGTGGGATTGAGCGGTTTCACCTGCAGAAGACGGTCTTTGAATATGATCCGCGAAAAGATTTATGGCGGCGGTTACCGGATCTGCCGGAATCCCGTGCATTTTTGCTTGCCGAACGAGTAAATGGGAAGCTCTACGTCATGGGTGGGACCGGATATTCGCGTGTCGTTTCAAAACCTGCGAATGATCTGAGTTTTATCAGATTCAGAAATAATCCGTTCAGGGAATTCAGTCTACCTTCTTCGTCCGTTAAGGCGATTTATGAGGATACCACCGGCAAATTGTGGATTGGGACCCGTACCGGATTGCGTATTCTTGACCGGAAATCTTACCGGTTCAGCCAACCACGGTTTGCCGGAAAAAAGCGGCCGGATTTATATGACCTGCCGGTCAGGGCTATCTGCTCAAAGAAGGATGGCAAAGTACTTGTCGTGACAGGTAGCAGTGATCTGTATGAGATAACTGGGGATCGGTCCGGTGATGTCAATCCAATTGAGATTAACAAGAAATTCGACGTAAAAACCGTGATCCGGGATCGTTCGGGCCTTATCTGGCTGGGAACTGCTGAACATGGGTTGTTAAACTTAATTCCAGATCGCAATACATTCAGATATTTGCACGGCAAGACCGGTAAAAGGCCTGCATTGCGCCACAAAAAAATCACGTCCCTTTGTGAAGATATAAACGGTACCCTATGGATCGGAACCTCAGCAGGCATGCTCGGCAAATACGATCAGAAGAAAAATACCATTGAGCATATTCCTTTTGACTCAAACCATCCCATTCTGGATATATGTGTCGGGAAAACCGGAGAATTGTGGCTGGCCAGTGGCTCGGTATTAACCTGTTTTAATCCCGCAACGAACAAGTATACCGATTATTTAAGCCAATGGCTTAATACATTTTCAAGACTGAACTTCGAATTTTATAGTTGGATCGATGAACTGATCAAGCAAGATCAACTGATTGTATCCATCATTAGGGTGGGGAATGATCAGAAAAGCAGCCAGTCTTTTCAAGTTGATCGAAAGGGCGATTTTCTGATCGTCTCGCACGGTGAAGCCATCCTGAACAATCTGCACGACCGGGGTTGGATCATTGATAAAACCAGCAATGTAAAGGTCTGGGAAATGGAAGTGTATAAATCATACATTGCGGGTGGGGCTGAGCGAAACAAGATACAAATTTCCAGGATCACTTTGGATCCCGGCATATATGAAGTGAATTACCAGAGTGATGCGAAACATGCATTCGGCCAGTGGCTCATGCGCCCTCCCGCCCGGCCCGAATGGTGGGGGATCATGGTATTCAATCTTCCCGGGGAGCTGCCCCCCGTGGCAAATTCGGTACTCAACACCACAAGATTTGGCAGCAATACACTGGCAATCAAAAATTTGAGCCATGTTGTGGAGGATAAATCGGGAATTATCTGGTGTCTGATCAACGGATCCATATATCTTTTTGATCGGGAGACTAAACAGTTTATCAGCCGCGATATATTAATCAATGGTTCAGCCGTCCGGGATATTAACCGGATTTATATGGACCGGGATGCAACCATCTGGCTCGGAACGGATAGCAGGGGACTTCTAATGATGATGAAGTCGGAGACAGGCCAGATCGAACCGGAGTCAAGTGGATATCGTCACTATCAGGTTAGCAGGCATGATGTTCAAAGTCTGACCAGCAATAAGATTACCGCTATATTTCAGGACGGAAAAGGAAATTTATGGGTCGGGACTGATCTTGGGCTGAATAGATATATCCCGGGATCTGAAAAGTTCAAGCGCTATGCGACAAAAGAAGGATTGCTATCCCCTTCGGTTAGCAGCATCCAGGAAGACAGGCAGGGTAATATCTGGATTTCAACCATCAGAGGCTTGTCAAAATTGAATCCGAGAACCGAAACCATAATAAATTATACTCAATATGATGGTCTGCCTCTACTACCGTTTAAGCATTCCTGCTTGCTAAGCGAAACCGGTGAGTTATATCTTGGTAGCGATAGTGGTCTGATTGCATTCCACCCCGACAGCCTATGGGAAAATACTCATATCCCCCCGGTCGTTCTTACAGATTTTCAAATTTCCGGCGTCTCGGTATCACCGGATGCAGGATCACCTGTGACAGCGGCGATCTCCGATTGCAAAGAAATCCACCTGAGTCATGATCAAAATGTCTTGTCATTTGAATTTTCCGCTCTGGATTTCCACTACCCTGAAAAAAACCGGTATGCCTATAAACTTCAGGGGATTGATCAAAGCTGGATATATTCGAACGCCACACGTCGATTTATCACCTATTCCAATCTCGATCCCGGAGAATATACTTTCCTGGTTAAAGGATCCAATAATTTTGGGATCTGGAACAATAGGGGCACCGCGGTGAATATCCATATAAGTCCCCCTTGGTGGCGGACCTGGTGGTTCAGTTTTATTGCGGGTATAATCGTGATCGGCGCGATCGGGCTCATTTACCGAAGCCGGATTGCACATCTTAATAAGCTGGCCCATGCTCAGATAGAATTTTCCAGAAAACTGATCGAATCACAGGAGTCTGAACGTAAGAGAATTGCATCAGCCCTGCATGACAGTCACGGGCAAAATCTGCTGATTATCAGTAACGAGTTACAGCGTTACCAGGAATCGGACCGGATAACCGGGAAGGAGCTCCTTCCGCTGCTGGAAACCGTAAAGGAGTCAATCGCTGAAATTCGCGATATTTCCTATAACCTGCATCCGCACCAGCTGGATCGCCTGGGTCTGCGCAAAGCCGTTGATTCAATGATCAGACGAATTGACCGTTCAGCGGAAGCAACTATTACTTCCGAAATTGACGATATTGACCGGTTATTTGATAAGAAAGTTCAAATAAATATATACCGTATTATCCAGGAAGGGATCAATAACATTATAAAACATTCAGGTGCCACCAATGCCATGATCAGCATCAAAAAGACTGGTAGATATGTTCACATTATCTTCTCGGATAATGGAAAAGGTATAAATTATCAGGAAATGAAAAAGAATGAGGGATTCGGATTGGCCGGAATGGAAGAGCGGGTGAAACTCCTGGGGGGGAAATTTGAGCTTCGGTCAAAAAAAGGCAATGGTACGCTCATACAGATAATTTTACCGCATAATGCCAGCATATAAGCGGAAGACAAGCGTGCAAACCAGGTTCAAAATTGAATTAATTTGCTGCAATTTTTTTAAGGTATCCGGGCAATTGTTTATATTTATCACGCGTGCAGAGGATGATGCCGCTTTAAACCAGTTTTCTGTCAAATATACCGTTAAAACCTGACGTAATGGCGTATACCTGATGTCATCTGCGGGAATAAAATCCGGAGTAAATTGTTGTAAACATTTAAAAAACAGATTTATAGGAGATAATCAAAAAGATGGGCACGGTATTTGTAGCACCATGGGTGAACATTTTTTGATATGTTTCGTATCAAAGGCAGATTTAAAAAGGAGTGAAAGATGCCAGTTTTTTTTGGAGATCCGACTTTTGTTTTGCTGATACCTGCATTTATTCTTGCAATCTGGGCGCAGATGCGGGTCACTTCAACCTACAAGAAATTCAGCCGGATATCTTCGGCACAGGGGATTACCGGTGCCAAGGTGGCAAAATATCTGCTTGACCGCAATGGTATCAGTGATGTAGCGGTCGAAGCGGTGGAAGGTACACTCAGTGATCACTATGACCCCCGCAAGAAAACCGTAAATCTGTCACGGGATAACTATCAGGGCAGTTCTCTGTCCGCCCTGGCGGTTGCCGCCCATGAAGTGGGGCATGCGATTCAGGATAACAGGGGATATGTGCCGCTGAAAATCAGACATTCGATTCTGCCGGCAACAAACATCGGGTCATGGGCGGCATTTCCGCTTTTTTTCATCGGTTTTCTGTTTAATACACCGATGTTGATGGATATAGGCATCATACTGTTTGCCGGCGTCGTGTTGTTCCATTTCATTACGCTGCCGGTGGAGTTTAATGCCAGCAGCCGCGCTCTGGCTCAATTAAGTGACAATGGTATGCTGTTACAACAGGAAGTAAGCGGAGCGCGTAAGGTGCTCAATGCTGCCGCTTTAACCTATGTTGCCGCCACAGCGGTCGCACTGATCCACCTGCTGAGATTAATTATACTAAGGGGCGATGACTAAATAAAAGGAGTAACATAAACATGTCAAATCTAAAAAATTCATGGCCGGTGCTGCTCGGCTTCATTGCCATCGGTGTTATCGTCGGAATTGTGCTTACGTCCGGCCTCGATATCGATTCAAAAAGTTTTGCCGAGAAAAATGGTCAGGGGAAGATTTATGCGGAACCGGCGGAAGAACCAGCGGCTGTCAGCCAGGAATCCTTGAACATAGCAACATTTAATCCAAATACAGCTTTTGTTGAAGTGGTTAAAAAAGTAAAGCCGAGTATTGTCACAATATATACAACCAAGAATGTAAAACTTCCGGATAATCCCTGGTATAGATTCTTCCGTGAGTGGGGATTTGAAAACCCGGGCGGGGGAGAACAGGAATATCAGCAGGGCGGTCTTGGTTCCGGCATCATTATCAGTGAAGACGGGTATATTCTTACCAACCATCATGTAATCAAGGATGTGGATGAACTCACGATAAAACTTGTGGATGACCAGGAGTTTAAAGCCGAAGTTGTTGGCACAGATCCATTGACTGAGATTGCCCTCGTTAAAATCAATGCCAAAAATTTGTCACCGGCCGTGCTTGGCGATTCCGATAAACTCCAAATAGGGGAATGGGTGCTGGCAATCGGCAGTCCGCTTGAACTGAATTTTACCGTTACCGCCGGTATTGTAAGCGCGCTCGGTCGCGATATCAATATTATCCGGGATAATCCGGGATATCAGATAGAGAATTTTATTCAGACCGATGCCGCCATCAATCCGGGAAACAGCGGCGGTGCCCTGGTAAACTATAAAGGTGATGTCATCGGTGTGAATACTGCGATTGCTTCCTCAACCGGAAGTTATATTGGTTATGGTTTTGCCGTTCCGATCAATCTGGCAAAAAAGGTGGTCGATGACTTTATTGAATTCGGTGAGGTACGCCGGGGATATATCGGTGTAAGTATAAGACAGGTTACGCCGGTTATTGCAAAAGGTGTCGGTCTCGATAAACCGCGCGGTGTATTTATCGAAAATGTTATCGATAACAAACCAGCGGATAATGCCGGAATTAAAAGCGGTGATATCATTCTTTCTATCGAAGGCACAGCGGTAAATAAACCCAATCAACTGCAGGCAAAAGTCGGTTCTTATAAGCCGGGTGATGAGGTGCACCTGGAAGTCTGGCGAAACGGTCGAGAGTTGACGTTCAATGTACAGCTGGAAGCTCTTGATTCGGGCGGCAGCAATCCCGGCACGCAGCCCAATCTGGTCTCCACCAGCAATCTTGAATCCCTCGGGATGACGATCGGAAATCTGACCGCAGAAATGCGTGGTTCATTAGATATCGATAATGGTGTGGTGATCAGAAATGTTCGGCGGAATGGACCTGCATATAAGGAGGGTTTAAGTCCAAATGATGTGATTTATGAAATCGATGGTAAACGTGTTGAATCTGTATCCCAGTTGAATGCGTACCTTTCAGAGTTGAATAAAGGTGACATCATTAAAATTCAGGTGCTGCGAGTCGACAGAAACGGAAGCAAATATGAACGACTGGTTTTTCTCCAGATACCAGAATAATTGTCTACAACGGTTGATACCCGGCAATGCCGGGTTTTTTTATGACAAAATATCAGCATGTGGGACATATTGGCGCATACATACGTGTAAGATAAAATCCTCTAAACATAATAATTATAACAAGATAGGGTGGATTTGGCGGTTTGGCATGAACTTTGAAGGGTATTGGTCGCATACGAATGAAAACAATATTGAAAACAATAATGGAGGAATTGTGAAATGGCTAAGATCATAGGAATAGATCTGGGAACAACAAATTCGGTTGTTGCCGTTATGGAAGGCGGTGAACCGGTTGTTATCCCGAATTCAGAGGGACAGCGTACGACCCCCTCGGTGGTGGCATTTACTAAAAAAGGTGAGCGTCTGGTCGGTGCTTCAGCAAAGCGTCAGGCAGTGACCAACGCGGAAAATACGATATTTTCGATCAAGAGATTTATGGGGCGATTTCATAATGAGGTCGGTCAGGAAATGAAAGAAGTACCCTTTAAGGTTAAATCAGGAAACAATAACGTGGTTGTGGTGGCAGCGGGTGGAAAGGATCATACCCCGCCTGAAATTTCTGCTATGATATTACAGAAAATGAAACAGACTGCGGAAGATTATTTGGGACAGAAGGTTACTGAGGCAGTGATTACCGTTCCGGCCTACTTTAATGATGCCCAGCGTCAGGCAACGAAGGATGCAGGCACAATTGCCGGTTTGGAAGTAAAACGGATTATCAATGAACCGACCGCAGCTTCTCTTGCCTACGGTCTGGATAAGAAAAAAGACGAAAAATTAGCGGTTTATGATCTGGGTGGCGGAACATTTGATATTTCTATTCTGGATATTGGTGATGGTGTCGTTGAAGTTAAATCAACCAATGGTGATACACATCTTGGTGGAGATGACTTCGATCAGCGCATAATCGATTGGGTGGTAGCGGAATTTAAGAAAGAGAAAGGCGTTGATCTCAAGAAAGATCCGATGGCACTTCAGCGCATCAAGGAAGCGGCAGAAAAAGCAAAGATCGAGGTATCCAGCTCTTCATCCACAGAGATCAATCTGCCATTCATTACCGCAACGGATGAGGGTCCGCAGCACCTGAACTACACCATTACCCGCGCCAAATTCGAACAATTGATCGACGACCTCGCCCGCCGCACGATTGGTCCGTGTGAAAAGGCATTGAAAGACGCCGGTATGCAGCCGGGTGACATCGATGAGGTAATCCTCGTGGGTGGTTCAACGCGAATCCCAATGATCCAGCAAATGGTGAAAGACTTCTTCAAAAAAGAACCGCACAAAGGTGTGAATCCGGATGAAGTTGTGGCCATGGGCGCTGCCATCCAGGGCGCTGTCTTGACCGGTGAAGTAAAAGACGTGCTCCTGCTGGATGTTATCCCGCTCACACTCGGAATTGAGACTTTGGGCGGTGTTTCGACCAAGCTCATTGATGCGAATACCACGATCCCCTCGAAGAAGTCGGAGATCTTCTCAACCGCGGCCGATAATCAGACCTCCGTGGAAATTAATGTACTGCAGGGTGAACGTCCGATGGCCGCCGACAACCGTTCATTAGGTCGATTCATCCTCGATGGTATTCCCCCGGCACCGCGCGGAATACCCCAGATCGAGGTAACCTTCGATGTGGATGCCAACGGTATTCTGAACGTTCATGCAAGAGATAAGGCCACCAATAAAGAACAGAGTATCCGCATTGAAGCCTCCAGTGGTTTGAGTGAGGAAGAAGTGGAGAAAATGCGCAAAGAAGCCCAGGCACACGCCGCCGAAGACAATAAGAAGAAAGAGGAAGTCGAAGTGCGCAATCAATCAGATTCGGCAATATACCAGACCGAAAAGCAGATGAAAGAAATGGAAGATAAGCTTGACGGTGAAACCAAAAATAAACTCGAAAATGCTCTGGGCCGCTTGAAAGAAGCCCAGAAGAGTGGGAATGTAAACGAGATGAAATCCGCACTTGAACAGTTAAATAAAGAATGGAATGAAGCCTCGACCAAGATGTATGCGCAAACCGGCGGCGCTCAGGCGGAACCTCAGGAAACACCGGATGCGCGTGAGGCAGGCAGAAAATCCAAAAAATCAGCCGAAAGGGATGAAAAAGAAAAAGTGCAGGACGCGGACTTTGAAGTTGTAGATGAAAAGAAGAATTGATCGAGAATGCCAATCGGGGGTCATGTGACCCCCTTTTTTATTTACAGGAGCTCCCTGGTTGGAAACACCGATACTGTTGTATGATGGAAACTGCGTCCTGTGCAATTGGGCTGTGAAATTCCTGATCAGGCATGAACGGGCGCCGGTGTTTCGTTTCGCACCGCTTGAGTCTGACATCGGGCAAAAATATCGGTCCAGCAAAGAAGATTACAAAAACATTGATTCGATTTTTGTCATCACCGCCGATCGTCAGGCTGTTCTGGTAAGGACCGAGGCACTGATGTATATATCATTGTACATGAACTGGCCATGGAGGGGATTCCGGATTTTAGGTATCCTGCCAAAGGGATTTCGGGATATGCTCTATGATCTGATCGCAAGGTACAGGTACAAGATCTGGGGTGAATATGAGCATTGTATGATCCCTGGCGAGATTTCTGCTCTGCGGATTGCCGGTCAGGCTGATAACGAGAAAACGCGTGCATGCCAGGACGTTGATAATGGCCGTTCAAATTTACCTGACCGCAAATCGCCCAGGGTTTGAATGGTTGTGTCAAATACCATAGTCTCCTGGCCGATCGCGCCCCGGTCAATCATGTTTTGAAATTCTAAGCGATTGGTTGATCTTATTTCCTGGCCGGTACGATAAAAAACAAGATTCACGTCAAGGGCGTTCACGCCAAGTTTTTCCTTAAGATCCTTAAAAATTTTAATACTGGAATCAATCGAACACCCTGAAATAACATCTTCTGCGGATACAGCAAGTATCGCAAACCGATTGCAGGTAAGGGCATACTGAGCCCTGACAGGCGATCCGTGTGATTTCCAGTCGCGCACAAACTTATTCAGCAACTCATCTGCGATAATCTTTTCATGCTCGGATAAGGTTCTGTCAAAACCGTAAATCCATATTCGTGCATCATCAGTGAATGATTTAAAATCCATACCTGCTCCTCATTTATAACTCATAAGTGGATAACCTTTTCAATTATTCCCATTATAATGTCAGTCATAGATTCAGCGTATGATTGGTATTAAATAATTTTGGTGTGAATAAAACATAGTGGCAAATATAAATCCACTGATAGTGTCTGGTATCCTTACGGTAAACGTTCCGTTTACGATGAACGCGACGGTGTTTCCTTCCCCCCAAAATCCTAGTATCACATGCTATAATTGCGGGTGTGCCTTTGACACCGAATAACATAACTAGAGATCAGAGAGAGGTGTGTTTTGCAGATACGGTACAGGTACTATTCTGATAGGCAGCTGATCGAATCAAAAATTTTCGCTAATTCTTGTGTCACAGATCGGCGGTTGTAGCGATCAACGTCGAACGAGAATCTGCTTTTTGAATTGAGTTTGTCATGATAAATATCTAATAAGAGATTATAGGCGCCCGTTGCATCTTCATAATCCACCATCAGCCCGCTGTTTGTTTCTCTGAGAATTCCAGCGGCATCACCATCGGTTGGGCCGAAGCCGACTATGGGTTTCCGGCAGCCGAGGTAATCGAATATTTTGCCGGTCAGAAAACCTTTGTTGTTTGGAACATCATCAATAACCAGGAGCGTCGCGTCCGCTCCGATGAGAATTTGAAGTACGTCCCGATGCGGAATATAGGGTTTTAATTCGAAGCAATCCGATAGATGATTTTCTTCAATAATATTTATCAAACGGGAACAGGCAGCACCTACGATAATTATCTTGATATTGATCGACTCATTTTTAAACCTGTTCACTGCGGAAATAAAAGCGTGTGGAATTCTCTCTTCTGACAGCACGCCTGCATAGGCAATCGTAAAAAGATCAGTTGTAACCGGTATCAGTCCGTAAAAGTCTGCCGGATCAAATCCATTTGGAATTACCATATATTTATCGCTTTTATATTTAGTTTGAAATAATCCGGCTATTTGCTTGCTGATGGTAGTAACGGTATGGGCCTGCTTCAAAACACGGTTTTCGAGAACACCATCAAGATATTTGGTCAGGCCGGTTCTTTTTTGATTCTGGTAAACGGCCATTTCAAGCCAGGGATCGCGAAAATCGGCTACCCATGGAATTCCACTCAAAGCACTCAATCTTCGCGCGATTAACTGCACGGTGTGCGGCGGACCGGTGGCAAAGATTAAGTCGATCTTTTCGTGTTTGATCACGTTTATTCCGGTTCTGACAGCAAATGGCAGCCATCCGATTTTTGCATCGGGAATAAATATATTCAGGCGGATCCATTTGAGAAATTGTTCAATAAGTGAGCTGTTCTCTCTGTTGGTGAGTATGTAGGTTGAGATATTTTCGGTCTTTTCCCGCCGGGTTAGTTTCTTGAATAACCGGAAGGGTTGGATACTTGCCGTTTTATATACCCGGCAATTCGATGGTATTTCAGATTCCAGACTGTAATCGATTGCCGGATATTCCCCCTCCGAAACAGTGAGAACCACCGGCTCCCACGAATATTGTGGAAGATATTTGGCAAATTTAAGAACACGCTGTATGCCGGGACCGCCGGCCGGCGGCCAGAAGTAGGAAATTATCAGTACTTTTTTCATTTGCCGGGATCTGAATCTCCGGTTCTCCGCTGAAAGAGGTTTGATATTCGGTCGCGATTCTGGTATATCAGCGGAATAACCACCGCGAGATAAATAAAAATCAACGATGCATAGGAAACAGCAATATTTTTGTGGTAGGAATCGGGATCGAAATTCATTTCAATCACATGTGTACCGGCAGGAACTATAAATGATTGAACCGCATGGTTTGTTTTATATATGCTGGTGACCGTCTGGCCGTCCATCTTTATTTCCCAACCGGGCGGATAGTACATTACCGAACTGACGAAAAGGGATTGTTTATCGGTATAGGTCTCAAAAGTCAGACGATTGACAGTGTACTCTGTTATTTTTACCCAGGAACTGTCCGGTGAGTGAATTTCCTGCTGCAGGTTTTCTTCTATAACAGCGCTATGGGCGGGATCAAACGCTTCCTGGTTAAGGTGCTTCAGACGTTCAAATTCATCCGGGATCGTTACCGTTTGCCCCACAAAATACCCGCGAGGCTGATAATCTCTGAATTCATAAACAAAATGATTTTTCGACTGATCGACGTGAGTGAGAATCAGGTCAGAGCGTGATAATTGCATCTTTGAAATTAAATATTTTACGTTTAATATTTTCAGGATATTGGAATTTATCGGCAATTCTTTATTCCATCCGGCATAGAGATTATTGGTTATAATTTCCTCGATGGTATACATTTTAATCGGTGTGTATCCGCCAATAGTTTCATGATAGTAGGCCCAGTGATTATCGTTGAACAATTCCCCCACAGGTAATATCCTGAATAAATCCTCATCCTGTTCAAGAAATATATCAGTAGAGTTTTTTTGGAAATACTCCTTCTCCATGCGATCAGCGTTGACATAATTGACATTATAACGTGAATGAATATTTAGCAGATCAATCAGCATAACGACAGCCAGGATCAGAAATAGAATATTATACCGAAATTTCTTCAAAATATACAGGACGATAGCAGCAGCGGAAATGAGGAGTAAAAAGAAGTAGCGCAGGATATCCTGGGTGAAATATTCCATTCTGACCTGTTTGATCATTTCAATAATTTGCGGTGCATAATTATCCCGCAGTGATTCATACGAGAATCCCTGGGAGAAGAGATAAGCAAGAACACCCAAAACCAAAAAGGCGCCCAGTATATAGAATATGTGGCGGAACTCCCTTATATTTTCACCTGTGGTCAATTCAGATAATGATCTCAGGCCGAAGGCAGCCAGCACGATCATAATAAAGGAAGTGACCGAAACGCTCATCATTGGCACACGGAACTTGTCAAAATACGGAAAAAAATCGTAGAAAAAGGCGTAAAATGTTTGAAAATGCCTTCCGAATGACAGAATAATTAAAAAAATCATACAGAAAAACATACCTGCCACGAGTGGTTTTTTTCTAAACATATATATGCCAAGAACCGCAAGAATTAATGTCGCGACGCCCATATATTCATAGCTCTGGGTGAACGGCATATAACCCCAATAGCTCGGGATCATGCGCTTTCGCAGCTGTGGTACATCTTTTCCCTCGTAATATTCAGCAGAGGTTCCCCCATAAAATCGCGGAATAAGCCAGGTCATCATTTCAGACGGATGGGTCGACCATTGTGTGGCATATTCCATGGATACACCGCCGGTTGCGGCAACCGGCTGCGTATCTCTTATATCCACCGTTGTCTTTCCACGCTTTGAATACGGCAGATATTCCCTTGCTGACAAAATCGGCTGTGCCGACATGAGTATCCCGAGCATCAAGGCAATCAGGAGCATGCTTAGCGTTTTGAAGAACGCTACATACTGTTTTTTGAGTAAATCGTTTATTACCGGGTAGAATCCGATAAAGAGAACAAGCATGGCGGTATAGAATACAATCTGGTAATGATGAGATCTGATTTGTGTGCCAAAAGAGAGGGCAAACAAGGCGGCACTCAGGATGCTCCTTTTATCCAGAAAGTGGATAAACGCCAGAATAACCCAGGGTAGTACCATAAGGGCGCGTAATTTTGCAAAATGGCCTACCAGATAAAGTGATGTATAGTGTGGCATGAGGATCAGAATCAATGTACAGAACAAGGCAATTATCGGAGTAAATTTAAGATACCGCAGGAGTAAAAATAATCCCAATGCGCCGGTTATAAGGTAAATAAATGTGGAATTTGTGGTCTGACCTAAAAAATTGATAATACCATCGACTGAAAAGTTGGTTGCATTTTTAAGCTGGTAAACAGGCATACCGGCAAAAATAGCCGGATTCCATAATGCTTCGTCACCTGTATTATCCTGATAATCAATTATCTGCTTCGATGATGCCTTATATGCTATTGTATCGACACCCTCAGGCACCAGATTGTCTACTACCAGCGGTTTCAGAATGATTAATAGAATCAGTATCACCACCCCGAAGGCGATGAGACTTTTTGTACGATCGCTGAGCGGCTTCTTTGCAACGGGTATATTGTGCTTTACTGGTTTGCTTTTTAGTCTGTTTTTTTTCTTAGCCATATCATCTCTTTTCAGGCGATCACTTTCTCTTTTTTAGTGAGCAGAAAAATTTTAATGAAACCGACCAGAAACCCTGAGGCATAGGCGCTGACCTGAAGTGGAATTATAACCGGGAGCCATAAACCAGGAATGATTTGTCTGTAAATACGTACTGAATCCAGCATTGCATATATAAGGATCCCTGCTGTTAATAACAATCCGATCAGTAGCACTAATCGGAAAAGTGTAAAAAAAACAGCCAGAAGCAATACAGCCGTGGTTATCAAAAACAGAAAAGCAGGAACAGCATGGAGAGGTTCGAGCAGCGTTGGATCAATGGTGAAGAGTGTCACACGCGCTGCTCCCATTCTGAAAACCTGTCTGAAGAATTTAGGTATGTTGGTGCGTCGTTTGTGATAAACGAACGCATCTTCAATAAAGAGTACTTTGGCGTTGCTTTTAATGATCCGGTTGCTGAATTCAATGTCTTCCCCATAATACATCTGGTTGAATCCGCCTATCTGCTGAAACAGTTTTCTGCTGAGACCCATATTGAAGGATCTCGGATAAAATTTGGCCAGATTCTTTCCTTTCCGGCCACGCAGCCCGCCGGTGGTCAAAAATGAAGTCATGGAATAATTAATCGCTTTGAGCAGCGCCGGAAAATCCGACCGGTAAGAGTCCGGCCCTCCGAATGCATCCGCCTGTTCCTCATTTAGACGGGAGTCGATATGATTTAACCATTCCTGCGGCACGGTACAATCAGAATCGATTATAATCAGAAAATCACCATTTGAGTTCTGCATGCCGTTATTCCTGGCTGCACCGGGTCCCTGATTTTCCTGTTCGATGATAACCAGATTCAGTTCAAGTTTTGCGTGTATCGATCTTAAATATTCCGCCGTACCGTCGGTCGAACCGTCGTCAACGATTACCAGTTCGAATTTATTTTTCGGAAAATCTAGTGCATTGAAAGATTTAATCAGGTCTTTTACTTCATCCTGCCGATTATATGACGGTACAATGATGGAGTATAATTCGTATTTTTTTAATGACATTCTTTAATCAGCCTGTAACTTTTGGATTAGGATCAATTTAAAATTAAATTATTTGAAAATCAAAATGCACTGATGCTGTCAAAATGCCTGTAAATAATGTGAGAGTAAAATACATGAAATCTCTGCGAATTACCTCAAGTATGTTGATATTGCTTATCTGTAGTAATGTGAATACCTCGCTTGCAGAGGCTGGATTGGGGGCCGGCGGGGGCTTGCTTTACCCTGGTTTTCAATCATCTAAAAAATATAACAGCCGGTATGGTGCGGGCTTTGGATTTGACCTTATGATCCGTCATACATTGATTACATTCGACTCCTCCACTACCATTGATGCCCGCTATGCCTTTCGTTCATATTACAGCGATATTGATCTTCCGTCAAATTCGGTTACACGCTTTAGTTTCAATTATCTCGTGGTCGGTCTGACATTCGATGCAGTTAAAATACATGATTTTCAGGTTTACGGAGGTCTGGCAGCAGCACTGATAACAGCCAAAGCGCAACCGATGTATGTTGATGATATTACCGAAACACTTATTCTGCCTGAAATTCTGACCGGAATAGAATGGGAGCTTAATCCCAGCTACAACCTGTTCTCCGAATTCGGATTTCAATTCGGATCGCTTGACATAACGAGTGATATACTTCCAATAACAGGAATTCGGTGGATGCTTGGCGCTACAATGTTTCTGACAATCCAGGATTAAAAATGGAAATTGACGAGCTATTTAGTGGGCAGACAAATAAAGGCCGGGGTAACAACAAAACTGATGGTAAACGATTTGTCAGTTTTGTCGATGACCTTGTTTTTGGTGTCTGGACTTATGGATTCAAGCATAATTTTGTCAGGCATAATCTGGCGATTGAATATACCGATCTGGCAGGCAGCGCCAGGTTGCTGCGCGATGGCATCACCGATCTTGGGATTCTGTCTGCAATTGAACTGGCCAGGATTAAGGAGGGACTGCAAGTGATTCCCGGAATGGCAGTGAGTACCCATGGTACAGCTGGTCTGGCGCAGCTGTTTTTCAAGCGTGGATTGAAAGATATCAGCCGGGTTGCTGTCAGAAATACGGCGAATACATCGCTGATATTATTAAAGATTCTGATGCGTGAAAAATATGCCTCCAATCCTGAATATATCTTTCTTGATGCCGATCTGGAACAAATGCTGTATCGGGCGGATGCCGCGCTGATCATTGGCAGGGATGCGGTGAATTTAGGATTACGCTACCAAAATCATCTGGACCTGGGCGAAGAGTGGTATGATCTTACCGGTCTACCTTTCGTGTTTTCCTTTTATGCAGGGCGTAAATTCATTCTGGGTAAAGATGACATTGAACCTATCCGACAGTCATTTAATCTGGGTACGAGAAATATTGAAAAGATTTGCAAGGAATATGCTGAAATTGACAACGTCGTCTGGTCCACATACCACGATTTTATCTCGAAGATAATAAAATATCAGTTCAGTGAATTGGATCATGACGGCTTAAATGAATTTTATAACTATGCATTCTTTTTTGGCTATATAGATCAAATTCCCGATGTAAACTTTCTCAACTCCGGTGTATAAACTTTAGTGGAAATCATATGCGGAATAAACCTGCGGTGGAAAAGCTCTGGAATGAAGTCAGAGCTCAGAAAACAAATCTGACTAACGAAATTATTGAGCGGATTACAGATACCTTGTCAACCAATATCCACCAGGCGGATGCCCTCTGGGAACTCATCAGTTCGCCTGCCTTAATGCATCGGTTTGCTGCTGCGGTCGATCAGGATGCTTTCTATGAGCTGGGCGGCAGGTTATTACAGGCGGGTGATCGCCACCCTATTCTGGAGTATATTGATATTTTCAGATCATCGGCCTTTCTGGAACGGATTTACGGAAACCCACAATGGGAGGCGTTAATCCTTAAATTGCTGATGAAAAGCCGCTATACTTTCCCCACATTATTTACGCAGCGCGCCCGGAAATATGCGAATAAACCTTTGTTCACTGTACTTCATCAGGAAGGGGCGACAGAGTACTCCTGGAAGCAAACCGCAGATATAGTGAAAATTTATGCGCGTGGTCTGTATGCCTTGCAGACCGATCCGGAGAAACCGGCGAAGATTGCCTTTCTCTGTAAAAATTCCATCGAGATGGTTTTCATGGATCTGGCATGTCTGACAGGTGGGATTGTGAACATCATGATTCCGGTTAATTCAGTGCCACTGCATATCGAGTATATTTTAAGAAAAACAAGGCCGGAAATTGTAATTATATCCGACCCGGAGCAGTATGACCGGGTAAAACCGATCGCGGCTCAGGTCGATTTTATAAACTATTTCATTCAATTGAGCGATAAAACCGTATCCGATCCACGATTGCTAAACCTGCGGCAATTAAAAAAAGAGGCGGAGAAGTTCTCTGAGAACGACCTTAAAAAAAAGTCAGAACTCGTGAACTGGGAAGATCTGGCGACCGTCATGTTTACATCGGGAACTACGGGGAATCCCAAGGGAATAATGTTTTCGCATCAGAATATCATTTATAAACGTTTTGCCCGGGCAATGGCATTGCCGGCGATCGGCGAGAACGATGTATTCCTGGCATATCTGCCTCTATTTCATACATTCGGCCGGTGGCTCGAAATGACCGGCAGTATTTTCTGGGCGGCACGGTACGTATTTATGGAAAATCCCTCACCGGAAATTATGGTTGAGAATATGCAGCGTATCAAGCCTACCATTTTTATCAGTATTCCGAAAAAGTGGTATCAATTGTATGAGCGGATCGGGCAGGAGATCGATCTCGTACAGGCCACTGATATTCAGATTAAAGATATGGTCATGCAGATTACGGGGGGTAGTCTGAAATGGGGGCTGTCAGCCGCCGGTCATCTTGACGCTGAGATCTTTCAATTTTTCCAACGCAATGGTATCGAACTTATGAGCGGATTCGGAATGACTGAGGCAACCGGCGGTATTACCATGACACCGCCAGGATTGTATCGTCCGAATTCATTGGGTAGAGCGCTTCCGGGAATTGAAGTAAAATTGTGTGAAGATGGTGAATTAATGATCCGTGGTCCTTATGTCATGATGGGATACATAAATCCCGAAGAAAGCGAAACTCAATTCGAAGACAGCTGGTTCCCAACCGGTGATATTATGGAGCAGGATAATGATGGATTTATCAGAATTATCGATCGGAAAAAAGAAATATACAAGAATATCAAAGGTGAGACCATTGCACCTCAGAAAATTGAAAATTATTTCCGCGAATTTGATTTTGTAAAAAATGTATTCCTAGTGGGTGATCACCGACCATATAATACGCTGCTCATTTTTCCCAATTATGATAGTAAAGATGTGAAATTTGATGAAATGCAATCATCCGAGATTCGCAACTATTTTAGCTCGGTGGTGGTTTCGGTGAATCAATTTCTGGCACCATTTGAGCGTATCGTGGATTTCAGTCTGATCGAACGTGACTTTGAATTGGAGCATAAGGAAATCACACCGAAAGGTACTTTCAGACGCAGGGTTATTGAGCAAAACTTTGAATCTGTGATCGAGCCGATGTATGGTAAAGACTATTTTTCGGTCAAGATTCATCGGTCTGATATAAGAATACCCAACTGGTTTTTAAGGGAAAAAGGCATTACCCCTAATGAATTGACCTACAGACGTGGAATATTGAGCGTCAGCAATTTGCAGGAAAATCTGAACTTGGATCTTCAGGGCAGACGGCTTGAAATAGGCGATTACATTTACCGGATTGAAGATCAGCGCATAGATTTTGGAGAGATCCTCCAATCCCCATCCCTCTGGTTAGGTAATTCAAGTCTGGTCAGGTTTGCCGGCAAGAATATCATTCAGTGGTTTCGTAAAGATGAATCGCAGTCCGGAATATTATTTGATGGGATTGTCCCCAAATCGTATAAGAGCGAGTTTACAACAGACGACCTCAGGAAGGAAGGTCACGGATTAACGGGGATGCATATCGCAGCGGTTCTGTTGGGCTCACCCGATAAACAGGATCAACATGCCGCACTCGACTATTTCAGGGAAATTGTCAGATTAAAAAGATCGGATTTTACGCAAATAGCCACCGATTTGCTGCGCCGCATTATTTATATCGATGCTCCCGAAATCCAGCTCGTAACATTTGCAACCCTCCTTGAACATATCGCACCACAAGAATTTGGAAATTTTGTAGCACAATTCCTGGAGTCTGGGACATTTCCACTGAACGAAGATGTCATTTCTCTGATAAGCGAACAGAAACTCAATGAAGCTCAATTAGGCGAGCTGTTCAGATTGGCTTGCAGAATGTGCCGTTCCGGAGATGAAAAATGTACATTTATGTTTAACCTGCTCGCACAATATGGTTCCCGGCATCCAACCAGATTTAAAATTATCAGACAATTTTTGATTAATTGCCGATTATGCGAGCATGAAAGCCCGACAAAAACGCAGGCGATTCACGCCTACGACGTTCTGATCAGCGGATTCCGGGAGTGGTTAGGTACAACACAACTTGTTGCCGTCGATCCAGAAACCGGGGAAGAATACCGGTGGGAAGATGTAATCATCTATGAAGAGGACATTGATGAAGGCGATAAAAAACGGCTGGATAAGGCAATCCGGAATACTACGCTGATCCGTGAAGCGGTGTTTCTGATGTCCAAAGGAACACTTATTCGGCTCAATGATATTCCCCCCGGTGGCATATGGATCAGCCTGCTCGGCGCAGATTATGGGAAAGCCGTTTATCGCTGTACGGTACAAACACGATTCCAGGGGGGGTATGATATTGCGATAAATCTGAACAAAACACTACCTGTAGGTGAAATACAGGCCGAAATCAACTGGCTCATACAATCGGGTACAACGGCCGGAGCAGAGAATCTGGTTGAAGATTTCGGCGGCTACTGGCCAGAATTTGATTTGTGGAGTGAAGAATTCATAACCGGAGAAACGGCGGGAAAATTCATTTCTCGCATGAGTAAACAAAAGGATGATCTACAACTGGAAAGGTGTCGTCAGCTATGGCCGTATTTCATCTGGAGTGGTGTTGAAGTCTGCATAAAATTTTGGTTGCGCACCGGTAAAAACTTGGAACTTAAGGATCCCACGCCAACTAATATCATAATCCCTTTGCACGACTATCAGACCGGCACCCGGATTGTTTCCATTACGAGTAGAACACGTCATACCAGTATACGTGCTATGCTGCTGAATCTGATCGAAAAATATATTGTTCAAACGGAAAATGAGTTTGAAATTTTGAAGGGAAATGACAACCGGATCTATGTTTTCTCGGCACTTATGGAGGCCCTGGGTGAATCAGAGGGATTGGCATTTCTTGAGAATGCTTTGCTTGAAATATCTGAAACGGGCGGAGAAAATAAGCGGAATAATCTGGAAAATCTGCTAAAAACGTTTATCGATTCCGTCAAAGAAACAGGATTTATCCCGAGGCGCTTACATTTTGCCATCGAAAGATTTCGTCGCTGGCTCAGCCTTAATGAAGGGGCCACCGTACAAGCCCAGGCGGCTATGCTGGCAGAACTATATGAAACTTACAATTTAATAGAACTTGAGGAACGGGTGCCGGAAACACGAACGAGGTTTTTTGTAAATACGGTTTTTGTATATTCATCAGAGGATTTTCGTGGTAAACTGGAAAAGATCATTAAGGGACAGCGAGATGGGTCGATTAGCGGCGTACAGCAACTCGGAAGATATCTATCCTCCCTGCAGCATGATATAAAACCTGAGAGTGACGAATTATTTTTCCTGACCAGATTGTCATACCCGCATCTCGCGCCGACTGACAGTGCAGCGCTGATTTCCCTGGAAAGCGGCGGTGACTTGCAGACTGATCTCGTGGTGCAGTTGGAGGATTATGACGGTGGAATTTACATGGTGCGTACACCTGTAAATCCCAAAGAGATTACCCGTCTGCACCAGTTATTCCTGAGTAATAACCTCGCAGTGGAATTTCGTCACGAGCATCGCTATCTGGTTGCTGTAAACGATCGAAGTCATATTATCGGGGGTGTATTTTACCGCTCGATTGATAATCAAACGGTGCATATCGAAAAAATTGTCGTTGCGGCATTTTATCGCAAGAAAGGCGTCAGCGACGGCATATTAAATGAATTTTTTAAACGCGTACGCAACGATCACTATAAATTTGTCACCACCGGATTTTTCAGACCGGAGTATTTCTACCGGTTTGGCTTCAAAATCGAACGTAAATATGCAGGTCTGGTAAAAGCAGTGGAGTGATCAAGTCTGTATTTCATGTCCGAAAGAGGCTATTTTAAGTGAAAAATCATGCTATCCGGTATTGCTTGTTTCGCAATGCCCGGGCCTTTGATGGAAACGATTAAATTTTCGCCACCGGTTTTTTCAAAGAAATCAACCAGGATTGGGTGATACCCTTTTTCCAGAGGGATCACACCGCGTTTCTCCTGCATGCCATGTCGCCCGTTATTATCCACGACTAAATTCTTGCCGATATACAACCGGCTTCCATCATCCGAGGCTGTGTAGAACTCGTAAATCCCGTCCTGCGGCAGGTAAACGTAACCCTGATATTGAAATCCGAAAAAATCTGTCTGTTTTCTGGGACCAAGGTCAAAGTTTGCCACCATACTTTCTTTTATCGGAGCGAGTGCAGTATAATCGGGCAGACTATCCCATTTTCCTTCGAAATAGGCATAATGAAGTCCCGGGTCAAATATTCCAGCAACGGCAGCATACGGTCTGACTTTGGTATAAGTGTGCCGAGTTGCGGCGCTGACGGCTTTATCGTCTCTGAAGCACCTTGCCGTGAGGACAGTAGTTTCCGATAAACGGATCAAATCCTGCGCCAGTGGTGATTTCACTGATGGAATGCTGCCATCCACGGTATATCGGATATCAATATTTTCCCTGTCTGAAAGGATTTTTACCTTAATTTCATCGAGGAATATATCGAAATCGGCAATAATTTCAGGTGGATTGTAAATATCCGGTTTTCCATAAATATCCAGCATGATTACGGTGTTGATTGTATCAGGCGCTGAATGCTGTGTTTGAATGACGATCGCGTCTTCCTCCCGGCAGGCTTTAAGCGTATCCGCACCAGATTCCGTTAACAGACAGACCTCCCGGATCTGATTTAAAATACCGGGTACGACCAGTTTTCCGTTTTCTGGCCACTCAAATACATGCAGATACAATCTGGTTCCGTTTAAGATGGCTTTTTGTGTACACCGGCCCCACGGCAGATATTTAAATGGGCTGGCCTTTGTGCCATAGATCGATTCACCGTTTGTTTTCATCCATTTTCCCATCGCCTCTAAACGATTGATAGCGGGTAATGGAATCAACCCCTCAGCTGTTGGACCCACATTCAGTAAAAAATTTCCTCCTTTCGAAGCGACATCGGCTAAGATGTGCAGCAGCTCCGTCGTCGATTTCCAATTATGATCATTTTTGTTATATCCCCAGTGATCATTCATGGTCATGCAAGTTTCCCAATCCACATCCGGTAAGCCTGTGGCCGGAATCTGCTGTTCGGGTGTGCCAAAATCTCCTGCGAATTCTTCTCCTCTGCTGAATCCCTCCATTCCAGCCCTGCCGGCACCAACACGGTTGTTTATGATTAAATTTGGCTGGAAATCACGAAGATGTTTATATAGATCATGGCCGTATTGACGATTCCAGGTTGATTCCCATTCTCCGTCAAACCACAACACACCGATATCACCGTAGTTTGTAATCAATTCATGCAACTGATTTTTTAAATACTGAATATAGCGGTCAAACTCCGCATTATCCGTGGACCGGTCTTTTTCCCAGTCCCGCCTTGGCAAATAATCAGGATGATGCCAGTCCATGATCGAATAATACCAACAGATTCTGATGCCATGTTTTCGGCAGGCGGCTGCCAGTTCGGCCATAATATCCCTGCGAAACGGTGTTGACATCACATCAAAATCGGTATAATCAGAGTCAAATAGGCAGAATCCGTCATGATGCTTGGAGGTTATGACAATGTATTTCATTCCGGCTTCCTTCGCCAGCCGCACCCATTTTTCGGCATTAAATTGGGTCGGATTGAATTGAGTGATAAATGCATCATATACCTTTAACGGTATCTGCGCGGTCGTACGTATCCATTCAGCATGATCGGTCTCTCCATTCCACTCTCCGGCGGGGATGGCATAAAGTCCCCAGTGAATGAACAAGCCAAAGCGGGCATCGCGCCACCATTCCATTCGATCGGCGTTTTTTATTTCACCAGGACCGGCTGCGTAAATCTGTGACATCATCAGGATTAAAATCGTATTGTTTACGATCCTTTTGTTTCGAATCTTCATTATCTCAAGTCCTTTTTTCAAAGATCGGGCAATTAGATTGCATCTGATCCCTGAATGAGATCCAACCACCCCTTAGGCTGGATTTTCCCAAAATTTCATCCGAACACTTGAAGAAACGGACACCGGGATATTATATCCTCTTTACATACACCTGATGTTATGCAAATAAAGGGTGATCTACTCCTGATACTATTCTGAATTGATAAAATATAGATATTAAAGAGTCATATTAACAGAAAAATATTATCGAAGAGCGAGGTGAGAGGTAGTCGTGAGAATGAGTGAAGAGCAAATAAAAAAGGAGATTTTTCCCCTCAGCCCGGATCTGATCCAAGTTTCAGACGTTCCCTTAAACGGAATATAAAGACCGCTAATCCCAGAATCATACCCAGTGTAAATATCCCCCACGGGTAGCTTTGTGGCACCTGTTTTGCCGCGATAACTTCTGTCTGTGTCAGGAAAGATCCGATGATGATAATACCGGCCAGAATTTCAAGCACCCAATCACGGATGGTCAGGTTAAGCGGATGGCCTGTTGATTCGAATGTCAGGATTACCACAGCTGAGAAAATCAGTGCAGATGAGACCAGAACAGGCGCCAGAACGGGACTGATCCACGGCAGAGGAATTAAAAAGAGAACATCCCAGTCGAGCATAGAGGCGGGCCAACCGAGCATGATTTTTAGCCATAGGTAATACCAGATATCCCAGACGGCAAAATTATATGCAAAATAAGCGAACCATTCCCTCCGGTTACGCTGCAGAATCCCGCTTACAGCCCATAACATCAAAATTGTGGCTGCTTCACGCCCGACTTCGATCAAATAAATATCAGGGGGGATATCAATCAGGGGGAATTTAAATCCGTGGGGGTAGAATATCTCTCGCAGGTAGACGACCACTGTCGATTCCAGATAGGCCATCGCCACTGCAAATACCGTTGAAATAAGCAGGTTTTTTTTCAAATCTTGCTGCTTTGTTCCGGACATCAATACAAGTATGTAAAAAAAAATCCGAACAATCTGGTTCGGATTCTTGATCACTCTTTAGTCAACCTTTACATTGGATCGCTTATCTTCTGTCTTTCCAATCTCGTGGAAGCTGAGCTCAGTTTTATTTTTCATTTTTATCTGAATGATACTGCCTTCACCAAATTTTCCGCGCAGGAGTTCATCAGCGATTGGATCTTCAATGTATTTCTGAATTGCGCGTTTCAGAGGGCGTGCGCCATTCACCGGATCAAATCCGTTTTCGGCAATAAATTTCTTTGCCCCATCGGTGAGAACGAATTGCATCTTTCGATCGGCAACCTTATCGGACATTTCACGCAGGACAATGTCAACGATTTTCATACTGTCTTTCATACTCAACTGATGGAAGAAAACGATATCATCAATCCGATTTAAAAACTCAGGATTAAATATACGCTTGAGTTCATCTGAAATCTTACCCTTCATTTTATCAAAATCGTCTATCGATGAATCTGATTGAAAACCGTAACTCATGTTCTTTTTGATCTCGCGTGCACCGATATTTGAGGTCATGATCAAAATTGTATTCTTGAAATCGACACGGCGACCAAGACTGTCGGTAAGATGTCCTTCATCCAAGACCTGAAGTAAGATATTGAATACATCCGGATGTGCTTTCTCGATTTCATCCAAAAGTATCACGGCGTAAGGGCGGCGACGCACACGTTCGGTGAGCAGTCCACCCTCTTCGTACCCCACGTAACCGGGAGGAGAACCTACCAGGCGTGATACATTAAACTTCTCCATATATTCACTCATGTCGATCCGGATCAGGGCATTTTTGGATTCGAAGAGATAATCTGCCAGTGTTTTTGCCAGGTGGGTTTTACCTACCCCGGTTGGTCCCAGGAAAATGAACGAACCTATCGGGCGATTTGGATCTTTGAGACCTGCGCGGGTCCGGCGGATCGCACGACTGATCACTTCAACGGCATTATCCTGTCCAACCACGCGCTCTTTAATGACATCCTCCATTTTCAATAACTTTTGCGTCTCTGTTTCGGCTATACGTTTTGTCGGCACCCCGGTCATCATGGCAACAACTTCGGCCACATCATCGACTGAGACGATTGAGGATCGTGATTGTTCTTCCGCTTCCCAGCGCTCCCTGGCAACTTCAAGCTTGTCCGTTAAACTACGTTCCTGATCCCGCAGCTTTGCTGCTTTTTCGAAATCCTGTAATTTTGCCAAAGATTCCTTTTCGGTTTTGATATGCTCAATTTCCTGTTCCAGATCCAAAATCTCCGGTGGTACAATTATATTGGCAATATGGACCCTTGAACCGGTTTCGTCCATTACGTCAATCGCTTTATCGGGAAAGTGTTTGTCGGTGATATAGCGATCACTGAGGTAAACGGCTGCCTCGATTGTCTCTTCAGCATACTCGACGTGATGATGTTCCTCATATTTATGTTTTATCGAACGCAAAATATCAAGTGTCTGTTCAATGGTTGTCGGCTCGACCATCACTTTCTGAAATCGTCGTTCGAGGGCTCCGTCTTTTTCGATATACATCCGGTATTCATCCAAGGTAGTGGCACCGATACACTGCAATTCGCCCCTGGCCAAGGCAGGTTTAAACATATTGGAGGCGTCAAGTGAACCGGATGCGCCTCCGGCACCCACGATGGTATGTAACTCATCGATAAACAAAATGACATCATCAGCTTTTTCCAGTTCAGTCATAATCGCTTTCATGCGTTCTTCGAACTGACCACGGTATTTTGTACCGGCGACAATGGAACCCATATCAAGGGCAACCACCCGCTTATTATGGAGAACCCGTGATACTTTCTTCTGGACGATGCGCAATGCCAGACCTTCAGCGATTGCAGTTTTACCCACGCCGGGCTCTCCGATCAGAACCGGATTATTTTTTTTGCGCCGACTGAGAATCTGGGCTACGCGTTGAATCTCATTATCGCGTCCGATTATCGGATCCAGTTTGCCTTCGCTTGCCAGTTGGGTAAGGTCCCGGCCAAAGTGGTCAAGTGCAGGTGTTTTGGTTTTCTTTGCCGCTTGTTTAGGACGGGGGATAGTTGGCTTGCCTGCCAGAATATTTTCCAGTTCAGTGAAGCAATTCGTGTAATCGATATTGAATGTCAGTAAAATCTGAGCAGCAAGACTATCCTTTTCCTTTAAAATCGAAAGCAACAGGTGTTCAGTGCCGATAACATCATTCTTGAAATTTTTTGCTTCGATATAGGTCATCTTGAGAGCCTTTTCAGCGCGCTTCGATAACGGGAGATTTCCGATAGTCATTGTTCCGCCGGAGGGTGCGGTAGAATCCTCAATCGCTTTCTTTAGTTTGAGCAAATCGCAGTTTAAATTCTGCAAAACCTTAATCGCAATGCCTTCACCCTCTTTTAAAATTCCGAGCAATAAATGCTCTGTTCCAATATAGTCATGCCCGAGCCGCATGGCTTCTTCTTTCGAATACCGAATCACTTTCTGGACACGACTTGTAAAATTATTCCTCATAACTGATCCTGTTTATCCTTCCTGAAAATCCTTATTGCAATTTACCATTCACATAAAATGCTGTCAAGTTACCATAACCATTCAACGTCGATTATATAAATAAATATTCCGTTCTATAATAATGAGTTATCGGTCAAATTGTTCCCAAATTCAATATTTTTATACTTGCATTTAAAACAGGGCAATCCTACTTTGATACACATCCATTCCAGGAAAATAGTTCATGAAGAATTTTTTTTTCCATTTAATCCTCCCTTTCACGCTTCTGGCCCAGGATGCCCAGATTGTCGAACCGCTCGACTTAATCGATATGCCCACTGCAGGAACATTGATGCGCGGTAGTTTTAGAGCCCAGTTGAGAGCCTACGCCGGCGGTGGCCTGCTTGGTGGTCTGGAAGTTGGTGTGACAGATCGTTTTATGTTCGGTATTACCTATGGTGGTACTAACCTCATAGGCAGGGGACCGGTTGACTGGAATCCGCAGGTTGGGGCGACGGTCCGATACCGGTTATTTGAGGAAGATTATAATCTGCCTGCGATAACATTTGGTTATAATTCACAGGGTTATGGCGCATATATCGACAGCCTGGAACGGTTTCCGAACAAATCACTGGGTATTTTCGCCGTGCTGAGTAAAAATTATGAGCTGCTGGGAAATTTTGGTATTCACGGTGGAATTAATTACAGTTTTGAACATAAGGATGGCGATAAGGACCTGAACTTTTTCGTTGGGATTGATAAAAGCCTGAATCCCGAATTATCGCTGACCGCCGAATATGATTTTGCCGTTAATGATAATGACGGAAATTCGGTTGGAATTGGAAAGGGATACCTGAATACGGCATTACGTTGGATATTCGCCGGTCGGCTTCAAATCGATTTTATATTGAAAAATATCCTGCTCAATAGTGAAAAATTTTCTTCCATCGCACGTGAAATAAAAATAACCTATGTCGAAATATTTTGACGGGTGCGCTTCTCCATTAACAGAAGATGAATAATTGCGGCAAGAATACATCCCGCCCCGTAATAAAAGACCGGCTGAGGATATTCCTGAAAAAATATCACACCACCTGTAGTCGCTACAACCGGTTCGAGTAATAAAGCCAGATTTACTTTGAATACAGCAATTTGACGTGAGCACCAGTTAAGGATGGAGTGTCCGACAAGGTGCGGACCCAGAGCCAGGAGAGCCATCATAAGCCATGCTGTTCCCGGATATCCTGTAAAGCGGTTACCGGTGAGCAGGTTGAAAATTGCACAGACAATGGCCGCTGTTCCATATACAACTACCAGGTAGCCGATAAAATCAACCTGGCCGCGATGGAGCCTTGCAATCAGAAGATAAGCCGCAAAAGATGCAGCGGAAAGCACCGCAAGCAAATCACCTAATACATATGTCTCCATGGATCCCATATCCTGGGAGACAATCAAATACATGCCAACTAATGCCAGTGGAAAAGCACTTACTGTCTTAGCTGTCGGATATTCTCGCATTATTAAGATCGAAAGGATCACTGCAAAAAGTGGATGCGTACTGACTAAAAATATGGAATTGGCGATCGTAGTCATTTGCAAGGAAGCAATCCAGCTGATAAAATGAACGGCCAGAAAGATGCCGGCCAAAACATAATGCCAGTGGAGATTCCGGTAGGCTGTTGTCGGGGGTTTGACCGGACGTTTTATGCCATAAGCTGCGAGAATCAAAGAACTTATGAATACCCGATAAAAAGCGATGACAGCCGCAGGCACCTCACCCGCCCAGCGGATGATGAGTGATCCTATCGAAACAATCAGGATCCCGGTCATGAGTATGGAATAGACACGGATCATAGATCAGATCAAATCCAGCTCAATTGATGCCTCAGATATTGGTGTTTTCCTCATAGATATCCGGTTAATGGTGAGCGTTTAAAGCAGAGATGAGATTCTGGTCACTTATCCGGCGGACGTACAAGTCAAAATGTCAGCTGCCGTCCTGACGTGAGAGTCCTTGTAACTGTTCGCGAATCTCGTTCGTGGAATCTTTGATAATTTGATTCATGATCTCTTCCGAACACATCAAATTATCTTTATATTTATAAAAGGTTCTTTTAATAATTTCCTCGAAAGCCTTACGTTCGAGAAATGGTGTGATCATACGTTTTTGTTTTTCCATGATCCGATGTTATATTTATTATCCTGATTGTTATATATAGTACGCAGGTAGGGTTTAAAAAACAATACAAAATTAATTATCTTTCCAGGGAGGACTTTGTCTGATGAAATATATCATACGGATTATTGTTAAAGTCACCGTACTCATGGCGATTTTTACATCATGTGCTGTGAATCCGGTTACGGGTAAGCGGGAATTGATGCTGTTGACCGAATCAGATGAAATTGAATTGGGCAGAACCACAGATCAGTCAATTATTGCAATGTATGGGATTTATGAAGATGCTGCACTGAAATCGTATATCACTGATATCGGGAACAATATGGTACCCATATCACACCGTCCTAATCTTAAATTTGAGTTCAAGGTTATGGATAGCCCCGTCATAAATGCTTTCGCAGTACCTGGCGGTTATGTATATATAACCCGCGGTATACTAGCTTACCTGAACAATGAAGCCGAACTGGCCGGCGTAATCGGTCACGAAATCGGCCATGTGACTGCGCGGCATTCCGCAAAACAATATTCAAATGCCCAGCTCGCACAATTTGGTCTGGGGCTTGGCAGTGTTCTGTCGGAAGACTTCGCCCGCTACTCAGGCCTGGCGGCACAGGGCATAGGCCTTTTGTTCCTCAAATTCAGCCGGGATAACGAGCGTCAATCTGATGATCTTGGAGTGGAATATTCGACCAAGGTTGGATATGATGCACGCGAGATGGCCAATTTTTTCAAGACACTCAACCGTATGCAGGGAGGTCAGACGACAGGAGGACTACCGGATTGGTTTTCAACCCATCCAAATCCTGCGGATCGAATTGTGGCCATCGGTAATGAAGCGGTGAAGTGGCAACAGAGCACCGGCGCATCAAACTTAAAAATTAACCGGGATCTGTACATGAACAAAATCAATGGCGTTATTGCCGGCCCTAATCCGAGACAGGGATTTGTCGAGGGCAATGTGTTTTACCACCCTGATCTGAAATTTCAATTTCCGTTGCCGGCAGGCTGGAATGTGACCAATATGCCAACACAGGTTCAGATTTTATCGGCTGATGAAAGAGCAGCGATTATTTTTTCAATTTCCCAGGAGAAAACAACTGCAGGAGCTGGCGCTAACTTTGTCACAAATACAAAGGCAACCGTAACAAACCAGGAAGATCTGAAAGTAAACGGCTTGACTGCCAGACGTCTGGTTTCGGTACTAGCCGGTCAGTCAGGTCCTTTGCAGGTACTCTCCTATTTCATCGAAAAAGATGATATGATTTTTGTATTTCACGGATTCACCGCTCAAACCTCATATGGACAATATCAGGCGCTCTTTGAAAGCAGTATGAAAGGTTTTGCGCCGCTTACCGATCGTCAGAAACTAAATGTCAAACCTGACCGTATCCGGATCAGAAAAGTTGAGCAAGCCATGACGCTCGAAAATGCATTACGTAAATTTAAAACGCCAGATGAAAAACTGAATGATTTATCACTCATGAATGGCATGGAATTAAGTACGAATCTCGAGGTGGGTACCTTGATCAAGACCATCGATAAATGATCAGGACGAATGAAGAGAAGCCAAGAGGTCAGCGAATGTGGATAAGAAGGTAACCAAGCGATCATAAAAGTTATCCCGAAACACCAAGAATCATTATCCGAAAATATGGAGTCCTGTAATGTCCGAGACGTATTATGAGTTTTATCCTGGCAAATTTGAGAAAAAAATAAACGCGGCTTTAAAAAGAATAGACGAACAACATATTATTGATCGGATTCGAAAGCACGATCATACGGTATGGAAGGAATATCCCAACGAAATAACGAACCGGCTGGGCTGGCTTGACAGTCCGGACAATACACAGGATATTATACCAGAGATAGACTCGTTTGTGCAGGAAATCTGTCAGTCAAAGTTCAGCAACATACTACTGCTTGGAATGGGTGGATCAAGCCTTGCACCGGAGGTGCTGGGCAGAATGTTCGCGAGAAGAGAAGGTTATCCTGCGCTGATCGTTCTGGACACTACAGACCCGGATACTATACACGCGATGGAAACACAGATCGATCTGGAACATACATTTTTCCTTGTGGCTACCAAATCAGGCGGCACCGTTGAGACCATTTCATTAATGAAATATTTTTATAATCGGGTGATCGATATCGCCGGCCCGGATCAGGCTGGTTCCTTTTTTGGTGCGATAACTGATCCTGGAAGTGGTCTGGAAAAGGAGGCAAGGTTATTGCATTTTCGTAAAGTTTTCCTGAACGATCCCACTATTGGCGGCAGGTATTCAGCCCTATCCCTGTTCGGTATGGTCCCGGCTGCCTTGAGCGGTATCGATATCTCTCTTATTTTAAAAAAGGCATCGGAATTTGCCAGGCAGACATTATCAGGTACTGATCGGAGTGCAGTGGTGCTAGGTACTGCACTTGGAGTACTGGCTGCAGAAGGACGGGATAAACTTACTATCATCGGAGAGGCGCACTGGCTGGAGCTGGGACCGTGGATCGAACAATTGATTGCCGAGAGTACCGGCAAGGAAGGAAAAGGTATTTTACCTGTCGTTCATGAAGGCCAGCTTAATCCGGCTGACTACACCGCTGACCGCATTTATATCTTCCTGGAAAATGAAGATAAATCCGCTATAAAACCGCTGAAAGAAGGGCTGGTAAAGGCCGGCCACCCGGTTATCGCATTACTGGCAGGTGCACCTGAAAACATTGGCATTCAGTTTTATATGTGGGAAATGGCAACGGTCATCGCAGGTCATTGCATGCAGATTAATCCCTTTGATCAACCAAATGTTGAATCGGCCAAAGAAAAAGCCCGGCAATTAATGGGAATATATAAACAGACCGGAAAGATCCAGCACCCGGAAAAAATATGCAGTGACCGCAATTTTGATTTATACGGTGAAATCTCCGGCGCGAACCCAGCAGAAATCCTCAACGTCTTTATAAGTTCTAATCGGCGGCCGGGGGGGTATATCGCAATTCATGCTTATATACCCTATGATCCCAAATCGGATGCGGTGTTATACGGGATGCGTGATAAAATTCGCAACAAATATAACATGACCACAACGGTCGGCTATGGCCCCAGATTTTTACACTCGACCGGTCAATTGCATAAAGGGGATGCGGGAAGAGGGATTTTCCTGCAGATACTTAGCAGGCCTGTACAAGATAAAGGGATACCTGATGTTCCCGGCAAAAAGGACGGGTACATTTCTTTCGGAAATTTAAAAGATGCTCAGGCGTTTGGCGATCGAGAAGCCTTGATTTCATCCGGCAGAAAGGTACTGACGATAGTGCTCAAAAATGATCTTCACGCCCTGTTGTCCCTCATTTAGCAATTTAATTGGAACAATAACAAATGGATGATTCCAGCATAAGCAAACAAACAGCAGGAAAAAAAGCAGTCGATTTTATTAAAGCCGGGATGATTGTCGGCCTTGGCACAGGTTCGACATTTCAATATGCCCTGGAAGAGATAGGGAACCGATTGAAAAAAGGAGCATTAATCAATATTTCATGTCTGGCGAGTTCGGTTAAAACAGAACAAAGAGCCAGACAACTGGGTATACCGCTTACGTCATTCAAGCATTTCCAGGAAATCGATCTTACGATTGACGGCGCAGATGAAGTGAGTAATCATCTTGACCTGATCAAGGGCGGGGGGGGTGCCCTGATGCGGGAAAAGATTCTGGCCCAAAATAGTCACCGGTTTATCGTTATTGTAGACGAAACCAAGGTATCTACATTTCTTGGTGAAAAGTGGACGGTACCGGTCGAAGTGCTGCCATTTGCCTGGGAAGTTGAAGCCCATTATTTAAAATCGATAGGCGTCAACTCGCAAATCAGACTGAACAAGGACAATGAGATGTATTGCACCGACCAGGGTAATTATATTCTCGATTGTCAATTCGGTGTGATTAAAGAGCCGGAGGAAATAGCAGCACTACTGGATAGACGGGCGGGTATTCTGGCCCATGGTCTATTTATAAAACTTGCCACCGATGTCATTATTGCATCAGGCGATCAGATTCGGCATGTTACAGCCAACCGGCAGCAATAAGTGCATTGAATTAAAGTCGCAAAGATCATAAGCATCAAATTTCAGACAGGATAGATATGCCCCCAAAACTAATCCCGTTAACAGAGTATCAAAAGTACCCTGAAGAGCAGATGATCAACAGATCCAGAGAATTTCTGCACGGATTCAAGACCAGAAGATCAGTCCGTGAATACTCATCAGAAAGTGTGCCGGAAGAAGTAATTATGAATTGTATCCGCGCTGCTGGTACAGCACCAAGCGGGGCTAATCTGCAACCCTGGCGATTTGTTGTGATTAAGGATCCCCATATCAAAAGAAAGATACGGATAGCTGCGGAAGCGGAGGAGAAAAAATTTTATACCAAACGCGCATCCCAAGAATGGTTAGATGCATTGGCGCCGCTGGGAACCGATGCGCACAAGCCATTTCTGGAGGAAGCACCTTATCTGATCTGCATTTTTGCACTCAGCTATCAATTGAACGAAAGAGGGATAAAAACAAAGCACTATTACGTACAGGAATCAGTTGGCATTGCCACAGGCGTACTAATTACCGCTCTCCACTTTGCCGGTTTGGTCTGTCTTACCCACACCCCCAGTCCAATGGGTTTTCTGAACAGGATATTGGATCGTCCGGAGAATGAACGCCCTTATCTGCTGCTGGTTGTTGGATTTCCCAAGAAGGAATGCAGAGTTCCTGAAATAACCAAGAAGAATATAGATGATATCGCAATGATACGCTAGTTTATAAGGTGTTGATAAAGGCAGGACTGGCAGGCCATTTCTCTGCCTGCGGAGAGCTTCCATGTATGAGTATTTCGGCAAAGGTCTGCACCACTGACAGGGCAGATCCACTAAGCTGTGCCGGATCGTCCCAAACGGGATCCTCTTCACCCAGAGGATTCACGAGCACAAAATCAAACTCTCCGGCAAAAACCAATTCATCAAACACCTCGGCGACCCGCTGATCAATATTCTCAGCACTCTGATATTTTTTCCGCCTGGCCCGCTTTTCAATTTTTTTACGCATAATATCGGATATCATCCTGCGCGCTCCGTTTTTGCCTAATTGCCGGATAAATGTCCGGATCTCAGACAAATAGAATGGGGAAACGAATATTGAAAGATGTGCTATGCCGGACATTCCGGCATACCTGATCAATTCACGCCCTAAATAAGTATTCCCCTCATAGAGAGTATGGCCTGCCTCCAGGAGGGCCTGTATTTCCTCCAGATCGACCCCCTGCCGATCACCGCGAACGGATAAGGTGATCATCTGAGTTCGTTTTCTGAGCGAGTCCAGTTTTTTCCGGTCAACAAAGTGATAGTCTGTGCCATCTTGTTCATCCGGTCTTGGGCGACGGGTGGTATAAGGAATGATAGTTTTGAAGCTGGCAGCCTCTCGCGCGAATAAATACTTAAATGCTCTATAGAGTGGCGTTTTCCCGGCACATGAGGGGCCTGCAATAATTGTCAGGTGGTTCGCGGGTTGAGAAGATTCAGGCATGACATTAATTACTCACTTTTGCCGCTCTGCTTCCAGGTTTTCCTTAAACCGGTCCGCAAGTATCAATTCGCGCATTGTATCAATCTTAACATTTATCCGCGATTCAAGAATAGAGAGATCTTCCAGCTCGGCGTCATTGACAAAATGAATATCGAGTAAGCCGCCGGCCTTATATCCGGTACGTGAGAAATTAATCTCATCCAGACAAAGGCTCCAGCCATTCAGCCAATGCTGAAGTTCAGCTTTCTGTTCCTCAGAGCCCTGAAAATTGATCAGCAGGTCTATATCGCTTCCCGCCTGGGCGGTAGCGTTTACGGTACTCCCGATAATATGTATACTGCGTACACCGTATTTATCACCATGTAACTGCCCGGCAAGTTTTTCAGCCATGCTTAAGCGCCAGCGCCAGTGGTTGTCACTTTTCCTGAGCATCTGATCTTCAAACTCGATCTGACCCGCGGCAGAGGCCGATTTAGGTGCGAATAAACCGACGGCTTTTTCAAGGTCGGCATTCATCAATACCCGTAACACTTTACCTGACGTTATAGCAGCTACATCGATGACCCGGACGGTTTCGCTCAGATGGGTATAGGCCGGGAAAATCTCAAACAGCGCATTAGGCGACTTGGATAAAAAATCTTCATTAAAAATGATATTATCGTCATCAGGATACAGGGGCAGGTATCGTATCCCTGCTTCAACAAGGTCCTGAAAGAAATGGGTGCCGAAAGAAAGATCCGGAACATAATTACCTTTTTTACGGGCAATTTCGATCAGGACGGCTGTATTATTGATGTCTGAATAGGTAACGTTAACCCCCAGCTTTATATCCCCCCGGCTACCCCATCTTCCCGGTCCCATCAGAATAAACTGTCGCCTGGGTAGTATCTGGTTCAATTTCCCGACGATGCGACCGATCAGTTTCAATTCAGAGATCTCCTGAATCTGCGAATAATGTTCCGGATCCACATAAACAATAAATCGGATATCGGGAACTGTGCCGTTTGAAATATAGCGGTTGGCTGTAAACAGGATCTGTTCGCGGGAAATATTTTTTGGTATCCTGGATGGCGCATCAAGTTTGGTATAACTTTGCGGACGGCATTGCAACAGATAAAAATCCTTGCCAGTTGATGCAAATTCGATATCTACCGGAGTAGCCAGAGCATTCTGCAAGGTTCTCAGAATGTTGTAAATTTGTTTGATAAATTTCGTATTACGTATCAGACCTTCAAAAGTAACTATTGCATCTTCTTTTTCAAAATCGATTGTCAGACCAATGGGCTGACGCAGGTGATCCTGTTCATAGATTGAAATGATCTGTTCAATCATCGGATATTCTTCACCGTATTCATGCAGAAGTTTAAGAATTTCGATTGATTCAAATTCATTGGATTGCAGATTCAGAACATCAATCTTCTGGGGTGAGTATCTGATCCGGTCCTCGATACTGACATTCGCCCGCAGTTCTGGCTGACCCGGAGCGATCAGGGCGGGGTAGTCATCACTTAATCTATCTACGGCGCGCGTACCGAGACCAGGAACCAGCCGGATCAGACCGTCTTCGCGCTTGATCCTGGGCGACCATCGGAACTCATTATTGCTCACTGCCACTCCGGCATATGCCGGTAGAAAATATTTGCCTACGCGCTTGCCGACAACTTCCTGAATCATGATTCCCATCTCTTCATGAAAATCAAGCAGACCTCTTTCAGCCCGGTATTGCATGGGATCCGGTCCCAGAGTAGACGCATATACCTCAGCGATGGCGTCGAGCAATGCTTCCAGACGTTCATTTTTTGTGCCCTGATTTACTAAAAATAGACTTTTATATTTACCCGAAAAAGCAGAGCCAAGGCGGTCCTCCAGCAGGCTTGAGCTTCGTACGATCAGAGGTTTATCGGCAAAATCGTCAAGCGCCATCGATAATCCCTGCACGACTTCCGGCGGAAAATTTGAATTCTTAAACAGCATGACGACATGCGGATATTCTTTTCGGATCTCATCTATCGGTTTATACTTCTGCTCCAGTAGTTCTTCCAGGTTATTGTAATGCATAAACAATAACATGGCGTCCGATGAAATGTACCAGGATTTGGGCACTTTGATATCGCGGAGAATTTCCTCCTGCTCCTGGTTTGCTTCTAAAATGCGTCGCGCCAGGAAAAGACCGGCGCTTTTTCCGCCAAGTTTTCCATGGCTGCCGGAAAGGCATATTAAACACTGAATCAGATCATGAAAATCACTGATGCGTACAAAATTTTTGGCAATATTGACAAATTCAAGTTGATCGGTGAAAAAGCGGCGGATCAGTCCTGCCCGCACCCCGATACGCGCGGATGGTGCCAGTTGTAATCCTTCCGGTGTGATTTTATAGTAGCGGCGTATGGCATCGATAACTTCGGGCAGAGAAGAATTGATGCTGGATGCAGCCCGCACCAGAAAACTCGTTTTGTCCTGTTTTACCCAATCCTGAATCATCAACAGGATATCGTCATCACTCAGGTGCAGGGAGGCGATATTAAACACTTTCTGGGATAGCAGGATAGAATCCTCGGCGACTCTTTTCTGCAGTGGGATATTGGATTCAGAGGCATAATCCTGCTGGCCATAACGAAGTAACGGCACAAATTCCTGGAGGAGCTGTTCTGCCTCAGTTACCCCACGCCAGATCAGGTGGTTAAGCATTTTGCGTG
>Ga0209536_100000614_pt1 | contig 57678 bp, 56 predicted proteins | sample DeeMarSeWOR28_12_FD_187461 | JGI IMG/M metagenome (GOLD analysis project Ga0209536, IMG submission 187461) | Marine sediment microbial communities from White Oak River estuary, North Carolina - WOR-2-8_12 (SPAdes) (version 2) | ecosystem: Environmental > Aquatic > Marine > Intertidal zone >... | reverse complement strand
GAGCCGATGGACCAGGCATCAGTTGAAGGCGGGTTTTCCGTCAACAATGCCACCCATTCCCTGGACCAGAACGACTGCTCCTCGATCACCTGGAACGGATACGGCGACAAGGTGAACTTCTCCTTCGAAACGCCGCTGGATTACAACGGCTTCTACAGCGTCACCATCGCCAGTTCCGCGACCGATCTATCGGGCAATTCCCTGGCCTCGAACTATGTGTTCACGTTCACGACCAGCGCCGACGTCGACCCGCCCGTGATAGAGCATATACAACCCGCTCTGATATGGGGATATGACCAACCCTACGACGTCGAGGTAACGATAATCGATTGGTGGGGGACAGTCACAGCGGCGGATTTGCATTATAAAGGAGTTTCCGATTCAAACTTTATCAAACAAGCTTTGACTAACATCGGAGGAGGCTTGTACACTGCCAGCATCCCGGCCCAGGGCAGTCTTGGCAACGTTTCCTATTACTTCACTGCCTCAGATAACGAGAATAACAACGGCCGGCTTCCATTGGCCGCCAACCAATACTTCAACTACACAGTGGTCGACTCTGTCGGCCCCGTAATAACCCACATACCTGAAGACATAGGGCCTGTCCAGGAGCCAATCGGCATCTCTGCCGTGGTCGTCGACCAGGTGCAACTAGTATCGGTCAGCCTATATTACCTGGGAGTGGGTGAGTCAAACTTCACTCACGTAAACATGACCACGGACACGTCCTTCGACCCGAACGGATACTCATGCACGATCCCGGCCCAGATGGAGATAGGGAACCTGCGATACAACATCACGGCCACGGACGGTTCCAATAACTCTGCCAACACCAGCCTTTACACGGTAGCCATCGTCGACCAGTTAAGGCCCGATATAAACTCGGTCATACCGGAATACCTGGCAAACGAGACCGAGGTGCTGGTGAGGGCGAACATAACCGATAACGTTGCAGTTGACGAGGTCACCCTCTACTTCAAGGCGGTGGGCGGCGACCACTGGGTGGAGAGGAATATGGCCAACGTCGGCGGTGACATCTTCGAGTTCACCATACCTGCCCAGCGAAGGAGCGGGACAATCTTCTATTATGTGAACGCGACAGACACCTCGGGCAATCTGGCCTCAACGCTGACCGAGCAGGACCAGTTCCAGGTCGAGGTTATCGGAACAGGTCCGAACAATACACTCTATTATGCCCTGGCCATTGTGCTCATTGCACTGGTCGTCGTGCTCGTATACCTCATGGTCACGAAGTTCGGGGGCAAGGCCGGAAAGTCCGAACAAAAGCCTGACACTCCTGAGGAATCAGAATCAGGGCCAAAGGGCGAGGAACCGAAAGAACAGGAAAGAGTCGATGAAGATGAAGGTCAATGAACTTGACATTGACCAGCGAATCATTGACGTTCTGATCGGCCAGGGGATAGAGGAGTTATACCCACCGCAGGAAGAGGCCCTCGGGCCCGTGCTGGACGGCAGGAGCATCGTCGTGGCCGTGCCAACTGCCAGCGGCAAATCCCTCATCGCCTACATCGCGGTTTTACAGGCATATTTGGCGGGTAGGAAATCATTGTACGTTGTTCCGCTGAGGGCATTGGCCTCCGAGAAATTTGAGGACTTGAAGCAGTTCGAAACGTTGGGCATCAAGGTTGCCAAGACGGTCGGCGACTTTGACGCGCCCGAGCAGGAGCTGAGGAACATGGACGTGATCGTGGCCACGTCCGAGCGCGCTGATTCGCTCCTTCGTCACAGATCGGACTGGATGGACGAGATAGGCGTGGTGGTTGCCGATGAGATACACCTAATCAACGATCCCAACCGCGGTCCGACGCTCGAGGTCACGCTCGTGCGCCTGAGGGAGCTGAACCCGCAGATGCAGTTCGTGGCCCTGTCAGCCACCATTCGCAACTCGATAGAGCTGGCCGAATGGCTCGGAGCTGAGCACCTGCAGAGCGATTGGCGGCCCGTGGAGCTCAAGGAGGGCATATTCTTCGACAACGGCATCGGATTTTCAGACGGTTCGGTCAAGTTCATAGAGGGCAGGAAGGACCCACTGATATCCCTTGTCCTGGACACGGTGGGAGAGGGCGGCCAGGCCCTCGTGTTCGTCAACACCCGCCGGTCCAGCGAGAGCGTTGCCGAGAGGATATCCAAATCCATCGTCAAGACATTCAACGAAGAAGAGACCCAAAAGATGGCCGAACTGGCCGAGGTTTTCACGACCTGCGAGGAAGAACCTACCACCATCGGCAACCGACTGGCCAAGTGCATCGAGGGCGGTGCGGCCTTTCACAATGCGGGACTGACAGACAGGCAGAGGAAGCTCATCGAGGACAACTTCCGTAACCGTAACATCAAGTGCATATCGGCCACGCCGACGCTTGCGGCCGGCATCAACCTGCCGGCAAGGCGTGTTGTGGTCCGTGACCTGCGGAGGTTCGATGCGGAGTACGGTATGGTGCCCATTCCGGTCCTCGAGATAAAGCAGATGTGCGGACGTGCCGGTCGGCCGCAGTTCGACCCGTTCGGCGAGGCGGTGCTGATCGCCAAGGGCGAAAGGGACATAGACTTCATCAAGGACCAGTACATACTGGCGGAGACCGAATCCATACGCTCGAAACTGGGCTCCGAGCCCGCCCTTCGCACCCATGTCCTCGCCACCATAGCCACGGGTTACGCCCGGACCCGCGAGGAGCTGATGGACTTCATCGACCGCACCTTCTTCGCCTACCAGATGGACGTGTGGACCATCGAGGGCATGATAGACGACATGCTCGGGTTCCTGGAGGAGAATGAGCTAATCACGACCCAGGAGGAGGGGTTCAGGGCAACGCTCTTCGGCAGCAGGACATCCGACCTTTACATAGATCCCCTCTCGGCGGTCATCCTAAGAGATGCCATTGCGCGGTCGGAAAGTGTGGAGACCAACGACCTCTGCCTTCTGCACGCCTGCTGTACGACCCCGGACATGCCCCTCCTTTACCTGAAGAAGAAGGATTACGAGTGGGTGTACGACCTAGCCCATGAGAACGTCGGCCACCTACTGATAGAGCCCCCGGACGAAGCATCGGCGGAGATGGAATACTATCTCGCCGCGCTGAAGACTGCAAGCATGCTGATGAGCTGGATGGACGAGGAGCCGGAGAACGACATAGTGTTGAAGTACGGGATAGGTCCGGGGGACATCAGGAACAGGGTGGAGAACGGTGAGTGGCTCCTTTACTCCATGAGGGAGATAGCCAGGCTCTTGGGTGACCCTCTGGTCGGCCAGCTCAATCCCCTTGTTCTAAGGGTGCGATATGGGATAAATGAGGAATTGCTGCCGCTGGTCAAGTTGAGGAACATCGGCAGAAAACGCGCCCGTGCCCTATCTGATGCGGGATTCGGGACTCCCGAGCTGGTGTCAAAGGCGACCCTGGGCGAATTGGAATCGTTACCAAGCATCGGAAAACAATTGGCCAGGTCGATTTTGGAACAGGTGAGCTGATCACTTATTGGCCCGTTTTCTTCTGTCTTTAGCGCTGAAACCCGTGGACCTTTCCAGGAACTGGTTGTATTTTCTGATGGTCTCGGTGGCAACCTTATCGTCAACATCCGTGTTCATCTTCGTCTCGACGCACAGCTTCTTGGTGCCTTCCGACCAGACGATAAGACTCTCAATTGCCCCGAAACTGGTCGTGAGTTTCCCGTCCTTTTTATCGACCTTCTCGAAGATGTCCTTCATCAACAGTTCAAGCTTGTCACCCTCGATCTTCTCGAAATGCCCTCTCTTGATGTCGTATTCGTTCATGATTATCGCATTCGTGATGGTTTCGCGATTCTAAAGAATTGTGGTAAATCATGGGTTTGAAATGTTGTTAAAGTAATCATCAGAATCCAATATACACCTGCAGGAATTCTCCTTTTGAAAATTATGACGAAAATGTTAAAACCGCGTGAGTTTTAATTTATTGGCCAATTCGTGTCATTTATTATATATTAGTTGTTCGTTGACGATTTGCATGGGCTTAAGCGGTAGTGGAAACAACGGACATCACGATATAAACGGAGACATGATCGCAGGTGCGACGAACGTTCTCAAAACTGTTCTATCACTCGAAAGGGGAGAGGAAATGCTCATAGTCCTCGACGACAGCAAGAAGGACATTGGCGAGGCTTTTGCCAAGGGCGCCGCGGCATTGGGCGCCAGTACCAACATCTACTCCCTTTCCAAGCACAAGAGGCCCATCACCGAGGTCCCGGAGGACCTCAGGTCAATGTTCAGGCACCACGAGGTCATTATCAACACCTTCGACACCGACCCCGAAGAAACCCCCTTCCGTGTCAAGCTCATTTACGAGGAGATAACCTATAACGCGCGGGTGGGCCATGCTCCCGGCATCACCAGGGAGATGATGAAGAACGGCCCGATGCAGGTGGATTACGGCGCGATAGTCAAGGACGCCGAGCATCTAATGGCCCTTTTTAAGGACGTCAAGTCCGTTCACATCACCGCTCCCGGAGGAACAGACCTGACGATCGACATCGAGGACAGGAAGTTCCATACAGACGTGAGCATCAACAAAGGGGAGTTCGGCAACCTCCCGGCAGGTGAGATATGGTGCGCCCCAGTCGAGGACGGAGCCAACGGCGTGCTCGTGGTGGACGGAAGCATAGGCGACCTCGGACGGCTTGACGAGGACATCGCGATAAAGATTAAGGACGGTCGCCTGGAATCGATATCATGCGAGGACATCGGGCTGGCCAAGAAATTAAGACGGCTGTGCTCGGTCGACGAGATGGCCGGCGTCATCGGGGAGCTGGGCATAGGTCTGAACCCGGGGGCAAGACTGGTCGGCAACCTGCTGGAGGACGAGAAGGCAGGAGGGACCGCGCACATCGCCTTCGGCAACAATCTAGACATGTCCGGCGGTTCCAATCAATCCTGCACCCACAGGGACTTTCTGTTCCTGAAGCCGACCTTTACGGCAACCTACAAGGACGGTTCCGAGATGATAATCATCGATTTCGGAGAGGTTGTCCGCTAATCCAACTTGTGACCGCATTTTCTGCAGAACTTATCGTCCGAATCTATGTCAGCCTCACAACCGGGGCAGGCAGTGATGAACTCCAGCTTCTGGCCGCAGCTTCTGCAGAAGGCATCGTCCGCAGAGACCTCCGCGTCGCATTCTGGGCACACCTGCACCTCCACGACCTCTTCCTCGATCTCATCGGTCTCTTCCTCACCGATGAGGCCAACGGTCTCTGAGTCGAGCAAGCGCTCTGCCTTGATGGCAAGGCTCAGGGCCTTTGAGTAATCCTCGGCATCAAAACGCTCCTTTGCCTGCTTATAATAATCGTACGCCTCCCCGCTCTTCACCCCATTCTTCTCTATGATATCCTTCGCCGAGCTGAGCATGAACTTGGCCTGCATATAGTTCTTGGGTAGTTTACTGATGTCCACGAGCTCCTCATCATATGTTTCTTCCTCCATTTTCAAACCTCCCTGCGCACGTTGGACTGCCGGTCCAGGCTGGCCGACATCCCGCTCTCTCTTCGCCCTGATCAATGCGAGTTTCGCGGCCTCGGCCTTATCGATGGCGGTCTGATGATCTCCCATGACCTCATACCTCTTAGCCTCTGTCAACAGTGTGTTCGCCTCGACCGTGGGAATGCCCTGGTTCGCCAGACTGGTTGAGATGTTCTCCGTGGTCATGATCAGATTGTGGGCCTTATCCGAAAGCGATTCTCCCTTTGGGGTCCTTCTGAGCCTCATTTCCTTCTTCCTCCGCCATATGAAACGTGCCAATATCACGGACACGGCGACAATCATCATAATTAGTAGTATTATTTGCAATTTGCTCAGCAGCCGCTCACCCGCCTTTGCTTATAAGAGTTAGAGATTATAAAATGGTTTCGCCAGCTTTGATTTGAACGTACCAATGCGTAACATTTATCTTAATCCCACCGTTACCCGTTTGTTCTTGAGGGGTGCGGAAAGATGACTTCAAGTGACATGAAGAGGTTATTGGTGATAGGTGCAGTTGGCCAGATAGGCTCCGAACTGACCATGGAGCTGCGCGCGAGATACGGGAACGACAATGTTGTAGCGATGGGCAGGAAAACCAAGCCGAGCGAGTCGCTCCTAAACTCGGGCCCGTTCGAATGGGGCAACGTGAACGACCCTGAATCGATAATAGCCGCGATCGAGAAACACGATATCGACACCGTCTATCTGATGGCGGCGATACTGTCGGCGGTGGGTGAACAGAAGCCCCAGCTGGCCTACGATGTCAACATGAATGGCCTGTACAACATGCTCGAGATAGCCAGGGAGAGGGAATTGACCCGTATGATGGTTCCGAGCTCCATTGCCGCCTTCGGCCCCGAGACGCCGAAGGACAACACCCCGCAGGAGACCGTGCTCAGGCCCACGACAATGTACGGTGTCACTAAGGTCGCGGGGGAGCTGCTGGCCGATTATTACTTCAAGCGCTTCGGAGTGGACGTGCGCGGTCTCAGGTATCCGGGGATTATAAGCAGCGAGACACTGCCCGGCGGCGGCACCACGGATTACGCGGTCGAGATATTCTACGAGGCCATCAAGAACAAGAGGTACACGTGCTTCGTCCGAGAGGACACAGTGCTGCCGATGATGTACATGCCCGATTGCATAAACGCCACGATCCAGCTGATGGAAGCCGACCTGGGCAAGCTCAAACACCACTCAGACTTCAACGTGGCCGCGCTCAGCTTCTCCGCGGGCGAGCTCGCCGAAGAGATCAGGAAGCACATCCCCGGGTTCGAGTGCGCGTACGAGCCGGACTTCAGACAGCAGATAGCCGACTCCTGGCCCCGTACAATCGATGACTCTGCAGCAAGGGAGGAATGGGGCTGGCGACCGGAGTACGACCTACCCGGAATGGTCGAGGACATGATCGAGAAACTGACTCCTCGATTGACGTGAAAGGACCGCGGCAAAAGGCTTATCAAGAGACAGGCGCATTTCTGCCGGATGAGATACCCGGCAGTTGCAGGGCAGTTTTACGCCGGTACGGAGTCGGCCCTCAGGAACCAGATAGAGGAATGTTTTGTTAACAGTCTGGGTCCCGGTCATGTCCCTGAACTCAACACCGCAGGCGAGAGGACGATCAAAGGATTGGTCTCACCCCATGCCGGCTACATGTTCTCCGGTCCTGTGGCCGCCCACGGCTTCGCAGCCCTGGCACAGGACGGTCTTCCAGAGACCTTCATAGTAATCGGACCGAACCACCAGGGCATGGGCAGCGGCGTGGCGGTCACGACCCACGACTTCGAGACACCTCTGGGCGTCATCGGGACGGATAAGGAGCTGGCCAAGGCCCTGCTGAAGGACCTTATCGATGACGACCTCACAGCCCACAAGTTCGAGCACTCGATAGAGGTCCAGGTGCCGTTCATCCAGTACTTCTCAAAGTCAGCCAAGTTCGTGCCCATCTGCATGCTGATGCAGGACCATGCCACGGCGGCCAAGGTCGGCAAGGTCGTTGCCGAGGCCATCGAAGGAAGGGATGTTGTGGTAATAGCCTCCACCGACTTCAGCCATTACGTCTCTCCGGAAAAGGCCGAGCACGACGACATGCTCGCCATTGACCAGATACTGAAACTCAACGCCAAGGGCCTCGAGGACACGGTCCGTACAAACAGGATATCCATGTGCGGGTTCGGCCCCGTCATGGCCATGATCGAGGGAGTCCAGGGCTCCAAGGCCGAGTTGCTGAAGTATGCCACGTCCGGTGATGTGCGGCCTATGGCCGAGGTGGTGGGCTACGGCAGCGCCCTCGTTAAATAGGCTATTCAATCCTCGAACGCGATCCGCATCAGACCGCTGAGACCATCGAGGTCATTACCTTTTATAAGCGAATCTGACACAGTGTAAAGCACATCATCGATGTAGAACGACCTCTTCACCTCGTACTCCGATATGCCGTACCAGTATGTATCCTGCGTCTGACTCGGTTGATGGGTAATCTTACCCTTGTATGTGAATCCCTCTTCGTCAACGTGTATGACGTAAGCGCCCTCCCAGGTGTAATAACCGTATCGGCTAGGGGTGAACTCGCCCACGACGTCACGTGTTTCATACAATGTTATAGGTATCACCAGCAGGTTCTTCTCCCTGCTGAAGGTGAAGGCGTGGGGGTCACGAAGGGCCAGGGAATCCGTTCCGCGGTCACCGATGATCATGTGTTTGTCCACCTCGACCGGGTTATCGACGTCGGTCACGTCGAAGAGGGAAAGCTTGACGCCCTGGAACCTAGCCCACTCGCCGTCGTCCACAGTGTCCTTGCCGAGGCCGATGATGTGGTTTTCGTCGTAGGGATGCAGATAGTCCGAATAACCAGTTATCTTCAACTCGCCCAGTATCTTGGGATTCTCGGGATTCGCGAGGTCGATGACGAAGAAGGGGTCCACCTGCCTGAACGTCACCAGGTAACAGCGGTCCCCCATGAACCTTGCCGAGTATATCCTTTCCCCGGGGGCGATATTATCGATCATTCCGGTCTTATCCAGGTCCTCATCCAATACGAAGAGCTGGTTATTCTCCATCCAGCCGGTTGAACTGGCGATGCGGAAATGACCGTCGTGCTCGTCCATCGAGTATCTGTTCAAAACATGCCCGGGAACATCACCCGTCGCCGCGTACTCTATGTCCCCCTCATCGATCGAAATCCTGTGGATGATGGTCTTCTCCTCATCGGTCCCGCCCAAACTATCATCGAAGGTCCATTCATACCACGTATACCTGGTGTGGGTCAGGTATATGTTGTCCTCCGAAACGTATATCGTATCGCCCCTGTCCATGAGGAGCGTTACGATCTTCGGTTTGACGTAAATATCATTGATGTTAAGGGTCAAGAACGTGTTCAGAACGTAATATCCGTCAGAATCGTCGATGCAATAGATGTCATCCGCCGGAACCGGGAGGTCCCCCTCGTGTTCTATGTTGTATATGTTCTGATTTGCAATGAGGTAAAGGTAATCTCCCAGAATGCGAGATGTCGAGTACTCCCCCAGCGCGCTGGCATTGAAGATCTGAACGGGCTCCGACCTGTCCTTGATGTCGAAGACACGCGCGAACACCATCGGCTCCTCTGAGTAGAGGTAGGAATCTGAGTAATACCCCCCCTCAAAGTAATAGCCACTCTCTATCAGGACGAGGATGTCACCGACCACATAAATCTCCTCGATATGGCTTTCAGTGACCATCTGGCTGACCATCATTGCGGTCTCGACCGGAAAGATATCGAGGATGTACACGGAATTGCGGTCACCCGACACAACGTAGGCGAACTTGGCATCGTTCTTCACGATATCGCCCTCATCAACGCCCTTTACCTGGACGTTCGTGGTCGAATAATCCCCGCCACCGTATCCTTCTGGTGCGGCGTCCAGTGAAAATCCGGTGAAGTTCGGTAAAGCATCAATCTCCGGACCTCTCCAGTTAAACACAGTGGAGCCTGAACTCGAATACTGGACGTTATCATACTCGTTGCCGTTGTGTTCGTTAAGAAACTCATCGAACTCCTCGAAGGATTCGAACTTGGAGACACCCTCCGGCAATTCATCATCGTTCTCGCCTTCGAAGATATCCAGAATCTCGTATGTGGCAGTCTCCGTACTTCCCGGGTTTGCCGGGTTGATGATAGTGTGTGGTTGATTGATGACGTATGGTTTCAGTATTAATTTGCCAGTCTGGTCGTCGCTCAATACCGCAAAGGTCGCGGCGCCGATTATTGCACCCGTCAACATGCACACTACCATTGTCAATCCCCATATCATTTTCTTCTCGTTCTTCATCCTATCACCTGATTATCTATTCTCCCGCTTATTTAATGGATTTTTGGCACGATTGTCCAAACGTTGACCTGTTCGTCCAAACGTTTTTACCTTCCTGAGAGCCCCACTAACCATATTCATGGACAACCATGAAATGATGAGAATCGAAGGTACGATCATGAAATACAAACCGGTTATCCAAGCAGGAGCCCTGGCAAAGAAGGTTCCGTTCCCCTCGTATTCCTCGCACTGGTTAGGCACCTCGACCGCACTCCAATGATAATCGTACGTCAAAACGTGAACAAGTGAATGATGCCCGTACCCGGCATAATCAAGTGTCTTGACATCGTTGTATTTGGCCGGATATATGTCAGCGTGGACAAGCCCATAGCTGACCAATATTGTCAGTAATATCGCTACAACAACCCTGACGCCTATCCATTTCCAGCTTCGGACATCCTTTTCATCCATGGCTCTCCTTACGGGCATTCAACCCACCGGATAGCCAATGATGAGGCTGGCCAGCCGCTTCTTCGACTTGCCAACCATCTTCTTCACCTTCTTCTTCATGGGCTCACCGGTTAAAACTTGGTCCCGGAGGTTAATAAGGAGATTGGTACGCGCCTTTGTCTAATACTTAAGCTGATTGGTTCAGTTGTTTGTATTCTGTTTACATGGGAGAAAGGTCACCTACACTAATCATTTATATTCACAAAACGCAACCGAATTACGACGAAGCACCTTCGATAAGAGAAATCACTTGGTCTAGTTGTATCTCCGGATTGAGCGAGTAGATGATGTCCTTCCCGCTTCGGGTTTGGCCAATGATCCTGGCATCCCTCAAACGCTTGGCATGCCAGTTAACGGTTGATGGATGGATGTCCAGGGCCTCGGATATGCTCTTTTGGTTTGAGTTGTTGTTGTCGGCCAGGTACTTCACGATTTCCCGAGTTGTGGGATTCTTGAGGGTTGACATGATCTTCTTGTACTCGAAGCCGTTGGTATAGCGTCGGTAACCGTTCATGTTCAGGTAGTAATGGCGGTGCTTGCCCTCCTTGTGCGAGACTATCTTGTCGTTCCATTCCAACACAGCCAGGTGATGCCGCGCGCTGCTGGAGGACATCTCGAACTGCCTGGTTATCTCCGCAAGGTGCTCTCCGGGATTATCCGCGATGTAATCGTAGATGTCCTTCCTGACGCCGTCCATCACGTCCTCGCTGCCTATCCTGGCAAAGAGGAGGGCGAAGACGAGGAAGGCGATGATGACAATAACGATGACCGGATATACCCATGACTGGGGCCCCAGCTTCTCGGTAAGGACGTTCGAATCGAAGACCGCCGTGTTGTAATACTGCTCGCTCAGGGCGGCGAGGGCCAACTCTCCTTCATCGTCGATGTCCTGCTCCCTCAGCCAGACCATGGCGCTGTCAGCCTCGTCTAGAGTGTCGATGCCCAGGTTTGTAGAGATGGCCATAAGGGCCCAGGCAGTGTCCTCCACGGTTCCGAAGCTTCCATCATCATTCTGTTTTGAAAGGAGAGCATTCAGCTCTTCCCGGAGGTCGGTGCCCATCACATCCAGCGCGAGTATCGATTTCGCATCCTCCTGGACCGACCCCCACTCATATTCAACCTCCATATATCGAATCCATTCCATACCCCTTAAAGCAGGTTCAAAATCTGGTCCGTTTCTGCTGGCCAAAGAATATGTGGCCAGCGCTGTGTCGGAAACGTCGTCGTTCCAGCTCCCGTTGGGATTCTGACTGGCTAATAGGCCATCTTCGACGGTCTGCTGAAGGCTAATGTTTACATTGGTTATGATTATCAAAGGTGCAAAACCATCAACCCTGGGCAGGCCTACGTAATAATTGTCCGCGGTCCAATTCCCGGCGGCCTCGGCTCCCGTGTAAAGTGTACCGTTTAAATCATAATCGGCTGATGCATTGGTGTGCTTCGAAATCGCTAGGTTCGAAATCACGGTGGTGTCGATGTCATCCTCCCAGCTGCCGTTCTCCTCCTGTTCCACCAACAGCTCGTACAGGAGGAAGTCCGGGAGGTCCACGAAATCGGATTCGAGCCCGTCCGGAACCATTGCGTCCATCGATGCCCCGGACTGCTCACCGCCTGACCTGCCATCGTAGAGGCTCGCATACTCGTCCAGCGGGGTCCTCTGGTCGATGAAGCCGTAGGCAACGACAGACATGCCCAATATTATCAATACAGCCATTGCCACGACCAGAAGTCTCCCCTTTCCAGTCATGCTTAAACCATGCTTGAAGTATATTAAAAGGTTTGTGGCACAACCATCCAATTAAGGCAGGCCAGCGCCCATGTACGGCCCGACCCTTTCGAACCCTAATTTACGGTAATATTCTCGCGCACCGACCCCGCTCATCACCAGCATTCGGTCCATGCCGGCCTCGGCGGCCAACTCCCTGCAGCGCTCGATCAGCGCCTCCCCGAAACCCCTGTGCTGTAGCGACGTGTCCTTCAGCTCCGATATTGGCACCTGCTGGCTGACCGTCCGCAATTCTCTAATGACCGCGGAGCCCTCCATCTCTGACCTATGGGCATTCCCGGAAGGCATCCTGAGCCTGGCAAAGCCGACGAGGATGTCCTCCCCGACATCCTCGAAGGAAACGAAGTATTCGGTTCCGCCGGAGGCCTTGTATTCATCTGTCAGCAATTCGATGTGCTTCGGTTCCTTACCCTTCAGGTAATTGTGTCCGGCCTCACGACATCTGATGCACCTGCACCTTTCGCCGCGGCGTTCCAGTTCCCATTGCACAAGTTCTCTAAGGTGGCTTTTCTTACCGCCTGCCTCAATGAGCTGGACTGGTATGTCCCGCTGTATCCGCTGGATGCGCGTCCATCTTGGCAACCCGGCCTTCACATCGGCAAGCAGGCTTACCAGCTGTTCGGTGGAGTAAGGTTCGTATTCCCCCGCCTTCCAAAGGGCATGAAGTTTTGTACCTTCGATGACGAGCGTTGGATAAATCTTCAACATGTCCGGCTTGAACGCCGGGTCCGTGAAGAGGCGCTTGAAGGTCTGGGCATCCGACCCAGGGGTTTCGCCGGGAAGACCGGGCATCATGTGATAGCCCACCTTCATCCCGGCATCCCTGGCCAATTGGCTGGCCAAAGCGGATTCGGCGGAACCGTGCCCTCTCTCCATCCACTCCAATGCTTCATCGCTCAACGTTTGGACACCCAACTCGACTCGGGTGGATCCAAGTTCCAGGGTAACGTCGATCTGCGTTTGCAGGAAATGGTCGGGCCTGGTCTCCACGGTCATTCCGATGCACCTGTGTTGTGAGGTCTCGTTCTTATTATGGGCATTGGCCAGGCTATCGGATTCAACACCATTCATCGCGTCGAAACAACCCTTCACGAATTCGGATTGGTATTCTGGTTCTCTTGCGGTGAAGGTCCCGCCCATGATGATGAGGTCGATCTTGTCCGTGGGATGTCCGATGGCTTCCAGCTGCTCCAGCCTTGAACGTACCTGACCCTGCGAATCGAAATCCCACATAGCAGCCCTGAGCGCGGCCGGCTCCCGCCCGGTATAGGATTGCGCAGTTCCCTTCTCTATACCGCCTGGACAATAGGCACAACTGCCGTGCGGACAATCGTGAGGGGACGTCATCACCGCCACCACTGCCACACCGCTTATTGTACGGACAGGCTTCGTCCTGAGCAGCCCCTCGACCTCGTCCAGATCCTCCTCGGAGACGCTTGCGAGTATTTCAGCGTTGCTGGGTATCCTATCCATTCTGTGAGCCCTGCAGAGGCGAGTCTTCAACCTTTCCAGGTCATCCTTTGAAGAGACATCACCGGCCAAAATCCGATGTATGATCTCCTCGAAATAGTCCATGTGTAGACATTATTGCTCCCCAAATAAACTTATTTATATCATATTCTGATATGGCATGCGTGGGCCAACAAACGCAAATATCGAATGTGATTCGATGTCAGGTTCACGTGATTTGACGATTGTTGTTTCGAAGGGGTGAGGATAGCTGGGTCCAGAATCGAACGAGGACGCGAAGAAATGCCCGGTCTGCGGCGGAGACATTGATTCAGAATCAGGCAAATGCGGCGTATGCGGCGCTGGGGCCATACCAAAGGGGAAGAAGAAGGGTAAAAAGCTGCAAATCTCACTAGGGAAATCCACAACCAAGACCGAAGAGGACGCGCCCAAGGAAAAAACCAAAAGCGATGTTGTGACCGTTGACGCGGTCGTTGAAGGGGACATGGGCTTTGTAGAAGAAGCCCCAAAAGAAGAAAAAAAGAAGGCCGAAATCCCGACCAAAGAATCCAAATCCGCAGGTGAGAAACCGCCGGAGGGCGAGAAAGACGAGGCCCTGGCCAAATGGCTGGCCGGCGAGGGGGACAGCAAGGACCTCGGTAACCTTATGGGATCCGATAAGGAAGGAGGAGCCCCCATGAAAGGCCCTGCCAGTAACGATAAGAAACCCACCGGTGACAAGAGCACGGAGGCCTTGAAGAAGTGGCTGAGCGGCGAAGAGGAAACCTTGGAGGATTGGCTCGGTGTCCAGCCCGACCAAGGAAAGCTCAAGGGTCCGGTGGACAAGAAGCTCGCGGAAAAGGACAAGCTTCTGGGCGAACGCGAAAGGGCTCTTAAAGATAAGGAGGACGAGATCGAAGGCGCTCGGATTGAGGCTGAGGAGGCAAAAAAGCTGTTCGAGGAGGCTGCCAAGCAGGTCGAACTCGGAGATTTTGATGCAATCGGCCTCCTGCAGGAAACCGCGAAGTTGAACAAGGAATTGCAGAGCGAAATCAGAAAAAGAAAACGTCTGGAAGATGAGATCCAGCAGGTCAAGAAGGGCAGCATCGCGGTCATCAAATATGTCAAGGCCCAGCAGATGCAGCAGAAGGGTGGCGCGGCCCGTTCACTGAAGAAGAAACTTGACGATGAGGCTGCAAAGCGGGAGAGGGTCGAGATCGAGCTGGAGAAGAGCCAGGAGATGCTGGATGCTCTGAAGAAGGAGATGGAAAAAGGCCTGGACAAGGTCCCCCAAGACGCTAAGAAGGTCAAGAAATTAGAATTGGAGCTGATGGAGGAGAAGAAAAAGCTCGAGGCCAGGGAGAAGGAGCTGAAGGCAGAACAGGAGAAGATTGCCAAGGCAAAGGCTGAGGGCACCACTGGCGGGGAGGCCAATGCCGAGCTCCAGCAGAAGATGGTCGCGGAATTGAGCGCGAAAGAGCGCGAGTGGATAGAGAAGGAAGCCGACCTCAAGAACAGGATATTGGACCTGGAAGAAAAACTGAACGAGAGCGAGATAGACAGGAAATTACAGGAGGACACCACCAGTCTAAAAGGTAAATCCGAGGGTGAGATAAGTGCCGACCTGGAGAAGAAGGTGAGGGAGCTTCAGGTCAAGGAGAAGTCATTGCTCGTCCGGGAGGACGAGATCAAACGTCTTAAAGAACAGTTGAAGGTCAAGGAGGAAGAGCTCAAGAAGGTCAAGGAGCCAATGCAATACAAGGAAGACGAGATACTAAGGCGAGAGGAAGACCTGGTCTACCGGGAGCAGATGCTGATTGAGGAAAGGCGCAAAGTGGAGGAGGCAATGCGCGAATCCGGCAGCATGGAAGCCCATGAAATGAAAAAGAAGCTCGAAGAGCTTCAGATGCAGATCAACAGGAAGGAGGAAGAGCTCAGAACCAAGGAAGTGTACATCAGGAACAAGACCGAAGAGCTCAAACTAAGGGAGAAGGGCCTTATTGAGGAGGAGATCGAGGCAAAGGAGGAGGACCGCAACCTCGAGCTGCAGATCGAGAAGGTGAAAACAGGCGACCGGCGACTGGACGACCTAATGCTCGGTGGTATCCCCTTCGGAACCAACATCTTGATTTACGGACCCCCCTTTACAGGAAAGGAGGTCACTATAAACACCTTCGTTGCAGAAGGTTTGAAGAAGGGCGTGCCCTGCATATTCATCATAACCGACAAGATGCCGTCCGAGATTCGAGAAGAGATGATGTTCCTCCTCTCAGGTTTCGAGGAATACGAGAAGATGGGCCTGGTCAAGTTCATCGATGCTTATTCGAGGAGCATCGGCATCGAGGACGTGGAGCCGAACGTCAACTATGTCGACGACCCCACCGACCACGAGGCCATTATGAAGGCCGTCGATGCAGCTGGTAAAGAACTGATGAAGACCCACAAGTATTACCGCCTTGCCTTCCGTTCCATCTCCACGCTCATCGCATACATGGACTCTGGTTCGGCCTTCAAGTTCCTGCAGCCCTTCGCGGGAAAGCGCAAGCGCGAGCGTTCAGTTGCGATGTACGCGATAGAGAAGGGAATGCACGACGAGCAGGACATACAAATGATCGGCAGCGTCATGGACGGCATGATAGACTACAAGGTCGAGCAGCTCAAGACGTTCCTGTCGATCAAGGGCATCGGGGACGTTCAGAGCAGGGCGTGGATAGATTATACCTATAGCAAGCAGGGCCTGTCGATCGGTTCGTTCAGTCTGGACCACATTCGTTAGACCATACTTGGTAAACCCATAATTTCAAAGATTGTTATTGATAACCGGGTAACACCAGTTTCCTTACGTATTCTAACCCCGTTAGCTCCGCCCCCTTCCGCTCCTGCGCCAGCTCTCCCCGTACCCCATCACCTGCTCGGAGCGTCTGATTGTTGAACGTAATGTTCCTAATCCGGATTCTCTGCGAAATATTCTGCCAGGTTCAGGCCTTTCTTGGCTATCTGGCTGGTGGGTTTTTCTTCTAGGACCTTATTGAAAAGAACCACGGCCTCGTCAAATCTTCCGAGGCCCTCCAGCGCCGCGCCCTTCTTTGCCATCGCGTCCAGGGAGTCGAGGGCGATGGCCCGGTCGAACACCGGTAGTGATTCCTCGAGTTTACCCATTGTAACGAGGGCGCTCGCCTTTTTCAGATAGCCGTCCGGCTTCTCCGGCTTCTTTTCTATGGTGGTCTCGGCCTTGTATAACTCGTCCTCTGCCTTTGCCAGTCGCTTCTCCGCCTTTTCCAGGTCGATTGCCGCCAATGGGTGCTTGGGCGCAATCTCAGCGGCCTCCTTCAGCAGCTTGGACGCGGTCACGCAATCACCGTAGAAAAGAATGGTATAGCCCTTGAAGTGCAGGTCGTTGGCCTTTATCATGTCGACCTGCTCCTGGCAGTAGCTTTCCAGCGCAACCTGGTTGGCCGCCGAGGCAATGCCCTTGAGCCTCTGAAAGACCTCGGGGGAATCCAAGGGCCGGTCGAAGGCATTGTCAACCTCGAGCAGCTTCTGGTTGATCACGCCAAGGACCTCCTGGTCCTGCGCGCTTCCGCAACCCTTGCCGTCCCTCAGCTCACCGCTGAGCGAGTCGATGGCCTCGTTGATGGCCTTCGCCGTCCCCTTCATGCTCTGAGTCACGTCCAAAGATTTCAATTCATTGATATTCATTAGCTCATCTCCCGGGTTTGACTAACTGCTTGAGCTTCTTACCACATATTAGGACTATAGATATATCATCTTTACTATCGTTTACGAAAGGATTTTGAGGATGAAGCCAATATCAAGCCGGGATACGATGAAGCGGGACATGATGGAAATCATATGCTGCCCCGTGTGCAAGTCCGAATTGGCGCTGGAAGTCAAGAAGGAGAACGACGCCGAGGTGCTATCCGGCAGCCTCATGTGTAAAAAATGCAATCACACATATCGGATCGAGGACGGCATACCCAACCTACTTCCGCCTGGTTTTGAATAATATGTTTAGAACACGTTTTAGCCCCGAAAACATCTCATTATTCCACCCATCGTTGTTCAAACGAATAGTTCCTGGGCCCTGATGATATCCTCGGCGTTCTTAGCAATCTCGTACTCCTCAAGGGGTTCCCTGTTGAGATCGAAGAAGGTCTGGCCCCACTTGAACTTGCCCATAATCTCCTCGGCTTGGCTCCTGTGACCCAGTATCACAAGAGCGGCCGCAAAGGCCTCCGCGCTGGAAAGCATGAAGGGTTTGCCGTAGTTAACGGGATTGGCGGCGAGCAGGAAGGGCAGCGATCTCTGTCTTGTCCTCTTGATGACACGGGGGAAATCCGAACCAGTGGCCTTCCATGATAGGTCCAGAACCGCCAGCCCTGAACCTTCAATCCTTTCCTGGTCGTCCTTGGACAACACCCGGTCAGCCGTCGGAACGAGAACGAGTGAATAGCTTGGGATCTTGGAAATCAGGTTGACCTGTGTGGCCAGATTGAACCTGGCCAGCTTCTTTCCGCTGCACCTTTTCGGATTGCACTGCTTCCCGTCGTAGAAATATAACTTGATATAGTCCTCTGTAGACATACCATCATATCATAGCTGAGGATCAGATCTCCTTCATTTCCTTCATTGTCTCGGTCTCGACGTACGTCTTCATGGCCTTGTGACGACTCACAATCGAGACAACGTAACCGGTCAGATTGATGAGACCCAGGACGAATAAGAACAGACCGATGAGGAGCTTGAACTCCTCCCATTGGAGCGGATAAAAGATCACTACAAGTCCGATCGCCATGGTCAATATTGCCGCTGCTATACCCGTGACTCCTATCTTCTTGAACAGTTTGCTCAAGGGGTCATTAACCAGCGTTTCCTTCTCCTCGGTCATATCCTCACTTCCGCCCTAGATTGCCAATGTAGAATTAAAACATTTCTTACGAGGTAAAGGTTATGTGCCCAAACGCGCATGGGCCTCCGCCACGATGATGACATTGCTGACTTTGCTGAACGATGATGAGTGACGGGCGATCTGAGCGGCACGACAATCATGTCCATTGACACAACATTGAATTATACTGGACATGAATGTCGTTTGCATGATCACTCAAGGCCATTAACCTTGAGTTCCCATGGTTTCAATATGATATGCAAACGACGGAGTAGACATCGATGATAGGACCTAGGTGGTCGATTGAGACTCATATCCTGGAACGTCAACGGCATTCGCGCGATAACAAAGAAGGGATTCCTTGACTGGCTTAACGCTGATAAGGCCGACGTCGTCTGCCTGCAGGAGACAAAGGCATTACCCGAGCAGGCGACAGACGAGGTCAGGGAGCCGAAGGGGTATTCGTCCCATTGGAACTCGGCCGAGAAGAAAGGGTACAGCGGCGTGGCGACCTTCACCAAGACCGAGCCTGCCAGCGTTGTTAAGGGATTCGGAATCGAGGAGTTCGACACCGAGGGCCGCAGCCTGATGCTGGAGTTTGAAGAGTTCTTTCTGTTCAATATCTATTTTCCCAACGGCAAGGCCAGCGAGGAAAGGCTGCGCTATAAGCTGTCCTTCTACGACGCATTCCTGGAAATGGCAGAATCCCTTCGGACGAGTGGAAAGGGTGTTGTGGTGTGCGGTGACGTGAACACGGCTCACAAGCCCATTGACCTTTCCAGGCCAAGGGAGAACGAGGGCGTGTCAGGCTTCCTGCCAATAGAGAGGAAGTGGATCGACAAGCTGATCAAGATGGGCTACGTGGACAGCTTCCGCCATTTCAACAAGGATTCTTACAACTACACATGGTGGGATTATGTGACAAGGGCCAGGGAAAGGAACGTTGGTTGGAGGATAGATTACTTCTTCGTGTCCGCCGAGCTCCTGCCAAGGTTGAAAGACGCCTTCATCCTCTCAGATATCATGGGCTCCGACCACTGCCCGATAGGCATTGAGCTCGATGCAAAATAGAAATCTGGCTCGAATCAGTTAAATATTTATACAATTACTTGACATATTCCTCTGCAAACCGATATCCCGGAAAAAGGGGGGTAGATATGGCTAAGGCAAAAGAGGCAGAGAAACCAGACAACACGGTCTACATCGGAAAGAAGCCAACAATGAACTACGTACTCGCCGTTGCCACTCAGGCGAACAGCGGCGTGAACGAGATAGTGATCAAGGCCAGAGGCAAGTCCATCAGCAAGGCCGTGGACGTTGCCGAGATAGTCAGAAACAGGTTCGTTCAGGACCTTAACGTGGACGACATAAAGATAACGACGGAGGTCCTCGAGGGCGAGGAGGGACGCGAATCCAACGTCTCCTCCATCGAGATCTTCCTGAAGAAATAAGGCTATACGGGATTCTTGACCACCGGCATTGAGTCTAGCGTAAGCTGTGAGGTGCAGATGCTCGCTGAGGACATGGAAGGGCAGTTGAAGGCAACCCTTGAGAAAACAGATAAGAAAATGATGGCCCAGCTCAAGCTCTGCGACACCTGCCTGGGCAGGTTGTACGGCAAGGTAGGAAGAGGCGCCACCAACGCAGCCAGGGGTGAATTTGTGCGCGCTGTTCTGGAATCGGAGCGCTGGAACGTCAAGGATTGCCAGATGTGCAAGGGCCTTGTCGATGACATCGGGAAGCTTGCGGACCTGGCGATCACCACACTTGGGGATTGGGAGCACAGCACATTCCTCATCGGCACCAAATTCGACCCGGAACTGGTGGAGGCCGAGGAAAGCCTCTGGGCAGAGCTTGGTCTGGAAGACGCAGAGTCCATAAAGGCCGAGTTCAACAGGGAAATAGGCAAAATAGTCGAATCCCGCACGGGCAAGACCGCGGAATTCTCAAGTCCAGACGTAGTGGCCATCATTGACACGCTGTACGAGACAGCGGACGCCCAGGTCTCGCCCATTTTCATCTATGGTCGTTACAAGAAGTTGACACGAGGTATCCCGCAAACGCGCTGGCCCTGCAACGAGTGCAATGGCAAGGGTTGCGCGAAGTGCAATGACACCGGCAAGATGTACCAGACCAGCGTCGAGGAGCAGACCGGCATTCCGGCCCTTGAGATATCGGGGGGGAAGGACCATAGGTTCCACGGCATGGGCAGGGAGGATATCGACGCCCTGATGCTCGGTACCGGGAGGCCGTTCGTGCTGGAGATTAAAGAACCGCGTAAGCGTTTCTTCGACCTTGGCGAACTGGAGCAGGACATCAACCGCGGTACAAACGACATAGAGGTTTCCGGACTTCGAATATCCGACCGCGATGAGGTCATCAGGATCAAGGAAGCCAGACCTGCGAAGAAGTACCGGGTGAAGGTGCATTTCGCCGCACCTATCCCACAGGAAAAGATATTTGAAGTAGTTGGTTCTTTGGGTGGCACTCGCGTTGCTCAGAGGACCCCGAACAGGGTGCTCCATCGACGTGCTGACCGTGAAAGGCAGAGGGAGATCAAGGCAATCGAGGCAGACGTGATATCTCCGGACGAGGCCGACATGGTCATTACCACCGAGGCAGGCACCTACGTGAAGGAGTTCGTCCACGGGGACGGGGGCAGGACAGTGCCCAGCGTCTCCGGTGAGTTGGGCGTGGCATGCGAGGTCAAGACCCTGGACGTCTTGGAGATATTGGACGAGGAATGAACATGGCACAACGTTCGAAAGGCATTCGGTCGAGAAGCCGCAAGATAATGCGGAAGTCCCCGCGGGACAGGGGCATGGCGCCCATCACGCACTCCTTCACCGAATACGAGGAGGGTGAGAAGGCCAGCATCGTCATCGACCCGAGCGTCCACGGCGGACAGCCACATCACAGGTTTCAGGGTCTGACCGGAGAGGTCGTCGGGAGACAGGGCAGGGCCTTCGTGCTCGAGGTCAACGTAGGCAAGATGAAGAAGAGGGTTATAGCCAGACCGGAGCACCTGAAGAAATGTTCGAAATAGGGGGAAGGAGATGTCTGAGGAATTTCTCACACTCGCTGAGATAAAGGAACTGCTCGATAAGGAGCAGAAGAAGCGTGAACTCACATCCGAGCAGAACTTCGCCCACGAGCACGCCAAGCAATTCTCCAAGATATCGGCCAAGGACGCAAAGACGCTCGTCAAGGAACTGACCAAGATCGAACCGGTGACGCCCCACCACGCATGCAAGCTCGTTGACCTCATGCCCCAGTTTCCAGAAGAGGTACGGGCCGTGTTCCTCAAGGAAAGGGTGACAGTGGACGAAGAGACCATCGAGAAGATACTCGAGAAGATAAGGGAATACCTGTAGGTGAGCGAGTTGGAGGACCACGCGTACATCTTGGACTATCTACCACAGGGGCGTACCGACAAGCGCAGCTTCAAAAGGGAAGCCCTCGCCTACGCCCTGGGGGAGAACGAGTTCAAGCTCTTCGAACTCACCCCCAAGGACAATGTCCACCTCACCATCGGCGAGAAGGTCTACATCGGCAAGGACGTGGATCTGCGGGAAGCGATCATGCACGTGAAACGACGCGTGAGGTACGACGACCTCACAAACGCCGCGCAGAACGAGTTGCCCCTGATAATCCAGGACATCGTCACCGATAGGGAAAAGGATTTCGTGAGGTTCTACAACGAATCACGGGCCATCACGACCCGCTTCCACATGCTCGAACTGCTGCCCGGGCTGGGTAAGAAGTCCATGTGGGCCATCATCGAGGAGCGGAAGAAGAAGCCGTTCGAATCGTTCAAGGACCTGGAGGAGAGGATATCCTCCGTCCACAGGCCGGACAAGCTCATAGCCAAGCGAATAGAGGCGGAGCTGGCAGAAGCGGAGCAAAAGTATCACATATTCGTAGCAAAGTAAGGAGTTAATCACATGAAGGCGCTGGGAACCTGCAAGGGATGCGGCCGCAGACGGCTCATCAACGTGTTCAGCCTATGCAAGAGATGCAACAAGGACCCGACCAAGTTCTTGAGCAAGGCGGAGATAGCGAGAATGCAAGCGGAGCAGGAGGCTCTCGCCAAGGCGGCGAGAGAGCAGGCCGCAGCGGAGAAGGCAGCCGCCGAAGCCGAGGCAGCAGCGGCAGCCGAAGCTGCCGAGGGCGAAGAGGGCGAGGAAGCGCCCGAGGGCGAGGAAGACGCCAAGGAGAAGCCCGGCGAGGAAAAGAAGGACGAGGGCGGCGGATAATCCTTCGTTTCAATATAATATCAGTTGGCGGATGCGCAGAAATCTCTCCTGGATACTATTGAAAAAATTCATGAAAACAGTGAATCCGCATAATCGGATTTATGTACAGCTTGCCCTTTATAGGTTCGATATAGCATGTCTGACTGGCACACAAAGTCGGTTTCGGACACCCATGCCTCTCTGTCAACAGGCGAAGGGGGTCTGAGCGATACCGAGGCCAAGCGGCGGTTGGAGAAGCACGGCCATAACGAACTCACCGTGCAGACCGGCGTATCACCGCTGAAGATATTCCTGAGCCAGTTCAAGGACATGATGGTCATCATTCTTATTATTGCGACCGTCATATCCGCATTGCTGGGGGAGTACATCGACGCCCTCGTCATCATGATTATAGTGATATTGAACTCGATTTTCGGGTTCGCCCAGGAGTACAAGGCCGAGAAGGCGCTTCTTGCGCTGCGGGAGATGTCCGCGCCGGACGCGAAGGTCATCAGGAACGGAAAGGAGACGATAATCCCGGCCAGGGAGCTTGTACCCGGTGACATCATACTGCTGCACACCGGCGATATGGTTCCGGCGGACTGCCGCCTCATCGAAGCCATCAACATGAAGGTGAACGAATCCGCCCTCACCGGGGAATCGCACCCGGTGAACAAGAACGAGGAATCAACCCATGTGAAGGAGACGTTCCTAGGGGACCGCAAGAACATGGTGTACTCCTCGACCGTCGTGGAGTACGGCCGCGGCAGGGCGGTTGTTGTCGGAACCGGCATGCATACCGAGATAGGCCACATCGCCGACATGATACGCAAGGAGCAGTTCGAGCCCACGCCCCTTCAGAAGAAACTGCACAAGCTGGGCAAGCAGATCGGGGCGGCCATCCTGGCCATCTGCGCGGTAGTGTTCTTCGTCAGCATCATCCGGTTCATGATCGACCCGATTCCCGGAGTGCCCCTCGGCGACGAGATCCTGGAGATGTTCCTGGTGTCGGTCAGCCTGGCCGTCGCCGCGATACCGGAAGGGCTTCCAGCGGTCGTCACCATCAGCCTGGCCCTGGGACTCCAGAGGATGGCCAGAAGGCACGCGCTCATCCGCAGATTGCCTGCGGTCGAGACGCTCGGAAGCACCACAGTCATCTGCTCGGACAAGACAGGCACACTCACCATGGGCGTGATGAACATCAAGCTCATCCACACGATGGAAAAGGTCTACGACGTCAGCGGCGAAGGATACGAGCCGGTAGGGGATTTCACGGTCAAGGGCGGCAAGATAACGCCTTCAGCGGACAACCACCTAAGTCTCATGCTGAGGGCCGGGGCCCTGTGTAATGATTCAAAGCTCGTGAAGGATGGCGAACAATGGTCAGTGCAGGGCGATTCCACCGAGGGCGCATTTATGGTGGTCGCACGCAAGGGGGGCATAGACCCGGAAGCCCTTAACAGGGATTACGGGCGCGTTGCCGAGAATCCCTTCGATTCAGACCGGAAACGCATGTCCACTGTTCACAAGGCCGCGGGTGATGCATGCCACGTTTACGCCAAAGGGGCTATGGACACCATCCTGCCCTGCTGTACCCACGTGATGACCTCCTCAGGCCCCAGACCGCTCGACGAGCAGGCCAAGGCGGAAATAGAAATAATGAACGACAGGATGGCCGGAGAGGCCTACCGCGTCCTAGCCCTGGCCTACAAGGACTCCGAGTGCCTCATAGACGAGGCGCAGGCCGAATCCAACCTTGTTTTCCTGGGCCTTGCCGGCATGATAGACGCACCGAGGGAGGATGCGATAGAAGCTATAAAGGAGTGCAAGCAGGCGGGCATACGCGTTGTCATGATCACGGGCGACCATAAGCTCACGGCCATTTCAATTGCCAAGCAGATGGGCATCGCCAAGGAGGATTCGCTCGCCCTCACCGGCGTGGAACTGGAGCAAATGACCGACCGCCAGCTCTACAACATCGTCGAGAAGGTGGCCGTTTACGCCCGAGTCTCGCCGGAGCACAAGATGAAGATAATCAACGCCTGGAAGCGCCGGGGGCACATCGTGGCCATGACCGGTGACGGGGTGAACGATGCACCCGCGCTGAAACGAGCGGACATAGGTGTGGCTATGGGCATCACCGGCACGGACGTGTCCAAGGAAGCGGCCGAGATGATACTGACCGACGACGACTTCGCTTCGATAGTGCACGCGGTCGAGGAGGGCAGGGGCATCTACGACAACATCAGGAAGTTCGTCCGCTACATGCTCAGCACTAATTCTGGAGAAGTACTGGTCATATTCATCGCGGCTCTGTTGGGATTCCCGCTCCCGCTCATAGCCATCCAGATACTATGGATAAACCTCATAACCGACGGCCTTCCGGCACTCAGCCTGGGCGTCGAACCGCCCGAGGAGGGCATCATGAAACGGAGGCCAAGAAAGCCCAGGGAGAGCATTTTCGCCGGGGGGATGATTTACCACATCATGTGGGTGGGCGTCCTCATGACCATCGGGACTCTGGGCATATTCGCATGGGGGCTGGGCGACGATCCGGACGCGAACATCGACAGGGCACGAACCCTCGCATTCCTGACCATCGCCTTCTTCCAGCTGTGGCACGTACTGACCATCCACATAGAGAAGGAGACCGTATTGTCCAGGAAGTTCTTCGCCAATCCCTATCTCTTGGGGGCCATAGCTGTTAGCGCCTTCCTACAGCTGGCAGTCGTCTACATACCCTTCCTCGCCGACGTGTTCCGCACCTCTCCACCGCCCCTGTTCGAGCTCCTCCTATGTGTGGCCGTGGCAAGCTCGGTCTTCTTCGCCGTCGAGCTCGAGAAGCTCTACAGGCGCAGGAAGGAGGCGAGACCGGCAGTATCGACCTGAGTTAACAGGAAGACCAATCAACCTTATATCGTGAGGTGTTATCTGGTTCAGAGGAAAACGGATGCTCGACATCAAGCTCATTCGGGATAACTACGAACTTGTTCGGGAGAACCTCGCAAAGAGGGGTGACCAGGACGTTCTCAACTTGATAGAGGTCATAAAGGAAAACGATTTTGAGTGGCGTGAAGTTACCAAAGTTGTATCTGGCAAGAGAGCCGAAAGGAATTCTATTGCCAAACAAATTGCTGAACTTAGGAAAAACGGTGAAGATGCGTCTCAATTGATAGAACAAACTGATGCTTTAAAGAATGAAATTCAAACATTAGAGAATAGGGAAGATGATCTAAGAAAAGCAATAGACCGTAATATTATGTCGGTTCCCAACATCCTCCACGAGTCCGTGCCGGCGGGCGCGGACGAAACTGCCAACGAGGAGATACGGCGAGTGGGGGACATTCCGAGCTTTGACTTCGAGCTGCTTTCACATGGAGAGCTGGCAGAGAAGCTGGGCCTTGCCGATTTCGACAGGGCGACCCGTATCGCCGGGACCGGCTTCAATTACCTTTTCGACGACCTTGCATACCTTGACCTCGCACTGATGAAGTACGCGGTCGATTTCATGCGCTCGAAGGGCTACAGGCTGGTAGAGCCGCCCTTCATGATGCGTAGGGAGCCGTACACGGGCGTTACCGACCTAGGGGATTTCGAGAGCGTGATGTACAAGATCGAAGGCGAGGACCTGTATCTCATCGCCACTTCAGAACACCCCATGGCAGCGATGTATATGGACGAGATAATCGACGAGGATACCCTGCCTCTAAGGTTCGTGGGCATTTCACCGTGCTTCAGGAGGGAGATCGGCGCCCACGGAGTGGACACGAAGGGCCTGTTCAGGATGCACCAGTTCAACAAGGTGGAGCAGTTCATCTTCTGCACGCCGGAAACCTCATGGCAGCTGCACGAGGAGCTCTTGGAGAACGTCGAGCAGATGTATCAGGGCCTGGAACTGCCCTATCGCATTGTGAACGTCTGTACCGGCGACATCGGGACCCTGGCAGCAAAGAAATACGACCTCGAACTGTGGTTCCCCCGTCAGAATAAGTACGGGGAGGTCGCCTCCTGCTCAAACTGCACTGATTACCAGGCGCGGCGGCTGAACATCCGATGCGGAAAGCAGGGCGGCGACAAGCGTATCGCGCACACCCTGAACAACACCGCCATCGCCACCTCCAGGACCATGGTGGCTATCCTAGAGAATTATCAAAACAAAGATGGCACCGTGACCGTCCCGAAAGCCCTACGCAAGTACATGGGCGACAAAGAGGTCATTGGTAGATAGACGTTTGTCAAAAACTATTTTAATCACGATTTAGTCAGGTGGCATCATGGGTGAGGACGTCATCATCGTCAAGGACCTGGTCAAGGTCTACGGGGAACTCAGGGCGGTGGACGGCATCTCCTTCGAAGTTGAGAAGGGCGAGGTGTTCGCGTTCCTGGGGCCCAACGGCGCTGGCAAGACCACGACTGTGGAGATGATCGAGACCATCAGGACGCCCACCTCGGGCGAGATAGACATACTCGGAATGGACGTGAGGAAGGACAGAACCGAGATCCTGAAGAGGATAGGCGTGCTGCCGCAGGAATTCAGTTCGTTCGACCGCCTCACTGTGCGCGAGACCATCGTTTACTACGGGCGCCTCTTCTGCGCGGATTGCAACGTCGACCACCTGTTGAAGCTTGTCGACCTGGAGAAGCACAAGGACATGCTGTACATGAACCTCTCGGGAGGTCTTAAGCAACGTGTAGGAATAGCCGTGGCCCTCGTCAACGACCCGGAGATAGTGTTCCTGGACGAGCCGACAACCGGCCTCGACCCGCGTGCAAGACACGATGTTTGGGAGGTGATCAAGGGCCTCAAGAAACAGGGCAAGACGATATTCCTTACCACACATTACATGGAGGAGGCCGAGGTGCTGGCCGATTACATCGGTATCATCTCCAAGGGCAAGATAATCGCCTATGGCACGACCCAGGAGCTCATCGACAAGCATTTCCAGCACGTACATGTTACGATTAAGGGTGCCGGGACGAACGTCCTCGCCGTTGCCAAGGCCATGGAGTTCAAGGCCAAGGCGGAGAACGGCAACATCGTGGTAGAAGCGGTTGGCAACGACCAGATCATCGACTTCCTCGGTCAGCTGAAGGCGAGGAACGTGAAGTTCGAAGGCATGGACATAAGGAAGCCGAACCTGGAGGAGCTGTTCCTCATGCTCACCGGAGAGGAACTGGTAACCGAAGACGAGGTGAAGGAATGAACCTGAACCGCATCTTCGCCAACGTTGTGGTAGACCTGAAGCACTTCTACCGCGAGAAGAGCACAGTGTTCTTCGTGCTCTTGTTTCCGATTCTGCTCATTTTGCTGTTCGGCTTCATTTTCCAGGGCCAGGGCGACCTGAGCTATGACCTGACCGTTCAGAACCTTGACGACGGCCCCTTCGGCGAGGCATTGCTCACCAATATATCATACAGCGGCATTTTCACCCTGGACGAGGTCGATCCCGACATCACCGTCGATGTCCAGTACATCGAGGACAACAGCATCAACACCGTACTCATAATCCCGGTCGGCTTCTCGGATGGCATCCTTTCGCTCCTTGACAACTCAACCCCGCCGGCTCCGGTCCCATTGACAATATATTACGATCCCAGCAACTCGGCCGCCCAGTCCAAGGTGCAGATACTAGGTTCGCTCATCGGGTACATGAACAAACAGCTGGCGAACACCACCGATTACATATACCTCGATCAGCCCATCTCCACCGCCTCGGAGGACCTGGAATACATTGACTTCTTCGTGCCCGGGATCATCGCGATGTCAGTGATGAGCTCGAGCCTCTTCGGCACGGTGGGCATCAACACCGAGCTGAGGCAGAAGGGCATCCTGCGAAAGCTCGCCACGACACCGCTGACGCGCCCCGAATGGTTGCTTTCGAACATAATGTACCAGTTCATCATGGCCCTGATGTCGACGAGCGTGATCCTGCTGGTCGGCTTCCTGGTATTCGGCCTCGTTCCCCACATCGGTCCGTTCATGTTCCTCTTCATAGTCCTGAACGTGTTCTCCTTCGCCGGCATAGGCATGCTGATTACTAGGTTCGTGAAGGAGGCGGAGTCAGCGCAGGCCGCGGCAAACGCGGTGATGTTCCCTATGATGTTCCTCTCGGGCACGTTCTTCCCGCTGGAGATGATGCCCGATTTTCTGAAGATAATCGCCCAGTTCCTGCCCCTGTACTATGTCAACGAAGGGCTTCGGGCCTCAATGATAACGATGAACAACAGCACGATTCTCCTGAGCGCGGGTGTGATACTCGCTTTCGCAATCATCGTCTTCATCCTAGGCGTGTTACTGACCACCTGGAAGGACGACTGAAATGCCTATTCGTTGACCATCTCCTGGAAGGCGTTGTAGGCCCTTACAGCGTCCTTCTCGGATATTATGAATATGAGCTCGGTCATGGTGGAGATGTTCTCGAAGATGTTGATGTTCTCCCAGGCAAGCTTCCTCGTGGCCAGAGATAGAATTCCGGGAGTGTAAAGGAACTCCTTGGAAAGGTTGATGGAGATGGAGACGAGGTCGCGTTCGGTGTTCAGAACCTTCTCTCCCTTGAGAATGGTCATAAGAGAATCAATGTGCTTCTGAGGAATCACTATGGTGATCTCCTGGTTGCCGTGGATGACATTGAGGGTTTCCCCCTTTTCGTAGTTGACCAGGTCGTACACGTCCTTTATCTTGTCGAAGGCCGAAGGGGTTTTGAGAATGGACACATCGCAGATATCGGTCCTCATCACGATTTCCTTGCTTATCTTGAAAGCGTCGGTGGACTGGGTCTTCCTATTCAGGGTTTCTGAGTACCTCCTCAGGGCCATTACGATAGCCGACCTCTTCACCTCCTGCCCCATCTCGGCGCTGACCATGGGCTCCAATTTGCCGGCGAGGCTGGCATAGTTGACAATATCCTCTATCATAGCGTCCTGCAGCGCGGGTCTGGCATCGACAATTCTCTTCACGACATGGCTAGCGGTTACCATAACAATCGCCCCATTATTTTGTTATTATTGTAACGTTATGTTATAATAGCATATTAAGTTTCCCACCGTTCATGTCATTTACGGAATGCATGATCCAGACCGACACTCACCTTGACGCGACCATAGATTGCATGATATGCGGGTCGGCCATCCAGTCCTCTGAAGGGAACGGCGGTAACCAGTCCTGTCCCGATTGCGGCACCGTATTAGAAATCATAAGCGTGACGCCGCTGTCGCTGCATTACCCGGGTCAGGACTGTGGTGAGTGATGGTCAGAATACTGGACACCACCCTTAGGGAGGGGGAACAAACGCCGGGCGTGTACTTCGACGCCCATGTGAAACTCGCCATCGCCGATTACCTGGAAAGGCTGGGTATCGACTATCTGGAGGCCGGCCACCCGGCGGTCAGTGAAGAGATTGAGGAGGTGGTTAGGCACATGTCGAGTCGCCACGCAAATCTCACTGTCGCAGCCCACTCCAGGAACCTGAGGGAGGACGTGGACCGCGCCATAGACTGCGGCGCGGGATTCATAGGCATCTTCTATTGCGTTTCCAATGACCGGTTGAACGGAGTGTTCGGCAAATCACTGGACCATGCCATCGAGCAGATATCCGGCGTCATCGAATACGCCAAGACCAGGGAACCGAACGTCATCATCAGGTACACTCCGGAGGATACGGTAAGGTCGGACTTCGGTAACGTTCTCAGGGCAGCAGTAGCGGCTGTTCGGGCAGGGGCCGATATCATCAGCATAGCCGACACCACCGGGCACATGGTTCCGGGAACCGACAGGAGCATGTTCGAGTTCGTACGCAAAATAAAGGGAGAATTGGAAAGCCAAGGCCTGGGGCCCATGATAGCGGTCCATTGCCATAACGATCGCGGCCTGGCCCTTGCCAATGCCCTCGACGGCTACAGGGCCGGGGCTGACATAATAGACGCATCGGTCCTTGGCCTCGGGGAGAGGGCCGGCATAGTGGACCTAGCACAACTGTTGGTTACCCTGGCTGCCGACTTCCCTGAAGAGAACGGTAACCGCTGGGACCTGGAGCTATTACCCGAAATATATGAACTTGTCAGCAGATACTCACGGATTCCGATTCCCTCCAACTTCCCCATTACCGGAGCCAACGCTTTCACCCATTGCGCGGGCATGCACACGCACGCGGTGACCAAGGACCCGCGCCACTACCACAGCCTCGACCCGTCAATGGTCGGCAGGACGACCGAAATCTGCCTGGACCACATGTCCGGATCAGCATCTATTAAGCACGCCTTGGGACGATTGGGAATTCACGCGGACAATGGCATTGTTGACAGTGTGACCGCTCACGTGAAAGACGTGGGGCGCAAGGGCCGGACCGTGAACGAGGAGGAGCTGGTGTTCATAGCTGATATGTATCTGGATAATCGGTTATTGCATAATGCAAACCAACCGAAGACCAGGGAAAGGCCAAGAACCATTCGTATACCTCAGAATGTGATGTCCGAAAACGAGATATCCACAGGACCACCGATGTACCGATAATACAGAGTGGGCCTGCCCAGATTTGAACTGGAGTCTATGCGTCCCGAACGCACAAGTATAACCATTCTAGCCAGACGAGAAATAAACGCATCTCACCAGGTAGCTAACCCACAGGCCCAATTCAATCCGGAAAAGGACAATCTGTATAAATGATTGTTGTAGATGGTTTCTCTGGCAAGTTGGAGTTTGAATTGACAGAATACAAACCAAACTCCGTAGGAACTGGAGCAGATAATCTACTGATGATTACCGTAACGAAAACTAAATACAGTTCCCTACGTCAAATGCCGGCAGAAACTTCGACAATATTATATATGACATGTCAATCCATCATTAATGCATCAGACCCTGAAGGAGAAGATCGCAGGCGAGATCACCCTCTCGAACGAGGCCGGAAGCACGATACGCAAGTGGCGCAACCTGTTTGCGATATCACAGAAGGAGCTGGCCTTGACCCTGGAGGTGTCCCCATCGGTAATCAGCGATTACGAGGCCGGGCGCAGGCAGTCGCCGGGAATAGCCACCGTCAGGAAGATAATCGACGCCCTTATCGATATCGAGCTGGCCAGGGGAGGAGAGAACCTAAAGAGGTTCGAGGACGAGGAGGACACCAGTGCAATCATCAGCATAGGCGAGTTCTCATCGGCGTGGTCGGTGGAGCGCTTCATCGAAATCACGGACTCCGAATGCCTCAATACAGAATCCGTGGACATGGGCAGGCAGATCTTCGGTTACACTATCATCGACAGCATCAAGGCAATCACATCATATACTTCCAACGATTACATGAAGGTGTATGGCTGGAGCACAGAACGCGCTCTTCTGTTCTCGGGGGTCCATTACGGGCGCTCGCCCATGATAGCTGTTAGGGCACATCCCATGAAACCGGCCATTGTCGTTTATATACGACCAGAGAACGTAGATGACCTGGCGGTCCGTCTGGCAGAGCTCGAACACATTGTGCTTCTCAGAACCGATGTCAAGCCAGATGAACTGGCCAAGCGCCTCGAGGCGCATCGCTGATCATCTCCACTCTACAAGTATCTTTTCCCTTTTGAAGGATTTGTAGCTCAACCAGAATACAAGCCCATCCAGTCCGACCAGGAAAAGAGCCAGGACCAACAGCATCATCATGTTGAGCGCGAACAGCTGCATGCTGCTCATGATGAAGAGGGCGACGATGGGCAGTACGACAAGCGAACCGATCTGCTGGCTGGCCCTCACGTCACTGACCTTCGAGGAGATCAATACGTTGATCATAATACCCATGATGCAGAAGAGAGGGGAAATGACCACGATGGCCACAATCCATCTTGCATCGGGAATCATTATCTCGTGGAAGAAGCTGTATGTGAAATAATCCACCAGAACGGCGAATAGTATGAAGGCGACGAGTGTAGAGGTCATCGTAGGAATGAACACCGAAAGGCTCTTGCCCAGCAATAACTCCATGTCAGAAGTGGGAGTGGCAAGGAGTGGTTCCAACGACTTGTTCTGTTTCTCTCCGATGAAGCTGTACGATGCCAGGACGGTCGGCAATATGGCCGGCAGCATCACGAACAGTATGAGCATTGAATCCATGAGAGTGCGGTAGAACGCCACCATGTCCAACTCGGCCGGGAGATGGACGTCGTAGAGGTCGCTGTCTGTCCGGTAGGCATCGTTCGTGGTGATGTTCGTACCGGACGAACCGGCGATCCTGCCGTGCCAGACAGTGGAGTTCAGGATGAACGAGTCGGTGATCATTCCACTGGTCACGACCGATTCCGAGATCACCGAATCCCAGATTATCGCCTCTTCGATAGTGGTATTCACGATTATACAGTTGTGGAAGGTGACGCTTCTGATCGATACGTTCCGAATACTGGCATACTCCTGATAGAACGACATGTTGCTGCTCAGGTCATGGTACATGTCTATGTTGTTTTGGTCTATGGTGACGAAGACGAAGGGCGTGTGGACCCTGTCATAATCGAATTCTTCCCCCACGTTGGCCTCGACGAGGACATCCTTAAGCGGTATGAAGGTCCCGATGGGCACCAGCATCGCCATGATGATGGGCGTGATGAGCATCGTGTAGATGATGAACTTGTTGCGCCTGAACTCCCACAGGTCCTTCCTGGCCACAATCCAGACCTTGTCCCACCTGAGCCTCATGACTTGCCCCCTATCAGCTCGAGGTAGACCTCCTCGAGGTTGTGGACCTCCTCGTTGACGCTGGAGACCTCGGCCCCGTTCTCCACGAGGACCTTTACTATCTCTGGCGCCCTTACCCCGGGGTCGTCCACATCCACCATCAATCGCAATCCAGTAGCTTCGACAAATGTCACACCGCTGAGTGCAGAGAGGTTTTTAGCATACCATTCGTTCGGATTCCTGACCTCAATGACAACCCGCCTGGGCCAGAGCTTGAGCGCCAGTTCTTTGGGCGTCCCCTCTGCAATGAGCTTCTTGTTGAAGATGCCTACGCGGTCACAGAGCCGCTCCGCCTCATCAAGGTTATGCGTGTTGATGAAGATCGTACGCTTTTTCGTCTTCAGCTCGGAGATGAACTCCCTCACTGTGGCCACAGAAGCAGGGTCAAGGCTCGCAGTCGGCTCGTCCAGCAGCAGGTACTTGGGCTCATGTATGAGCGCCCGGACAATGGCGAGTTTCTGTTTCATGCCGCGCGAGAAGGTGCCGCAGGTGACGTCACTCTTGTCCCAGATGCCTAGCATGCGTAGGTATCTCTCTATTGACAGGTCCTTTACCGTAGGGTCCATGTCATACAGGTCTGCGTAATATTCCAGGTTCTGGTATGCGCTGAGGGTCTCGTAAAGGCCTGGACTTTCCGGCAGGAGGCCCGTGATCTCCCTGATCCTGTACTTGTCATCCTCCTTCCTGATGTCAAAACCGTCAAGCTGGGCACTGCCAAGGGTAGGTTCGATAAGGCAGGTGAGCATTCGTATTGTGGTGGTCTTCCCCGCACCGTTGGGTCCAATGAGACCGAAGATCTGCCCATCTTGGATGTTCAGGTCAAGTTTGTTAACGGCCAATATGGGGCCGAAGGCTCTGCTCAGGCCCTTCGTCGTGATCATCGATACCCGTTCCTCGGTCGCCTGCCCCTTCGAGCCTCCCTGTAACGCCTGTCATCCTCTTTTTCCCTGAAGATCTGGATAATCACGCCGCAGATGAAGATGAGTATGAACACGAGTACACCGTAGTAATACTCCTCCATAATCAGGTAGACTGCATACCCGGCACACAGCGCACCTATCAGGGCAGTGATGAAAAGGATGATGCTCTCGATGAAGATGTATGCGAGCACAAATGCGACGGCAAATACTATAATGCCGACGATCTCCGAATCGGTCATGAAAAAGGCCAGACCGCCAATCAGTGCCCCCGTGATGAGGGCCAGGGCAACCTCGACCAGGAACCCGAAAATCAGGCCCATGATGAAGCTGGCAATGAACGCGATTATTATGACCACGACCCATTCGCCCACGGTATCGGGCTGAATGAAATATTCTGCTATGAAATAACCTAGAAACCAGCCGATTATGCTGCCGAGAATGGACATTAGCCGCCCCCAAATGGACCTGCCCAGGAAGGCCAATGCGATGCCGATGAGCAAGAGAATGAGGGCCAGCAATATCGTGATTATGTTGTCGGTCATCGGTCATGATATAGGCTGACACCGATTTAGCCTTTACGCCATCTCCTCGATGTACTTGATCTGTGTGACCAGACCGATGTTGACGGGGGTATCGATACCAACCTCGGCCCCGAGCTTCGCGATCGCCCCGTTGATACGGTCTATCTCCGTACGTTTGCCTCTGGCCAGGTCCTGCAGCATGCTGTTCCTGTTCTGGGAGGTTTGCTCCGCAACCTTCATCACCCGCGAATAGGCCGTCTGCTCATCGAGCTTAATATCGTGGGCTTTCGCCACCCTCACCCCCTCCGAAACGATCTCGCGGGCCATTCTTCTCAATCCCTCATCCTCTAACAATACGCCGTTCGGGGAGTTGGCCAGCGTGGCCAGCGGATTGATGGCAGCGTTGACGAGGGCCTTGAACCACACATCCTCGATGATGTTGTCGCTGGTTTCCGTTTGAATGCCGCTCTCGGTCAGCAGTTGTGCAATGGGTTCGGCGTTCCCGGAACCCGCAAAGTCCCCTACGGTGGTGTCACCGATGCCAGTATGCTCGATCACACCGGGTTCAATAATTACCGCTCCGTGGCTGGTCACGCCGCCGATGACATTTGCATGCTTAAGTGTGTCAAGTATAGCCTCGAGGTTGCCAAGCCCGTTCTGCAGGCTCATGACAACTGTATCCTCCCGTATCAATGGACCGACATCCCTGACGGCCATCTCGGTATCGTATGATTTGACAGTCAATACGAGAAGGTCTGCGGGCCCGCACTCCCGAGATGTAATTGCGGTCCTGGGCCTTGTATGTAATTCAGTCTTCCCGGTTATCGTGAGCCCTTTTGTGCGCACTGCATCCATATGCTCTTTCCGCCCGATGAGTGTGACATCGTTATTCTTTGCCACGAATCCACCGAAGAGGCTGCCGATGGCCCCGGCGCCGTAGACGATTATGTTCACGCGCTCTCCTTCCTGAACTTTGTAGCCTCGATATGAGCGAGGCGCACCGGTTCCGGCACCTTCAGTCTGGATACCTTCCCCACGATGGTTACGGCGGAATCTTGCGAAATCCGGTGACCCGCAGAAACGTAAACGGGTTTCGCACGTTCGGACGTTCTCAACGCGTGGCCGATTGTTTTACCGTCGAGTCTGACAGGTTCGGCTGCGCCCTTCCTGGTCGGTTCGGATTCCGTCTCTCCGCACAGGAGGCTCTTTGCCACACCCAAGGAAGGCATTCCGAGCTCGACACCGATGTGGCTGGCGATGCCTAGGCCGAACGGGTGGATGGTTCCGTTGCCGTCCAGCATGAGGACCACCGGTTCCTCGACCTTCGCGATTATCTTCCTGAAGATAGGCATCTCCCTGAAACCGAGATAGGTGGGCACGTATGGGAACCTCACCTCTGCCTTGGTTCTTATGGTTTTGACGGGCTCGTTGTTGCCAATATCAAAGAGGATTCCTACGCCATAGGCGCGGATCCCCGAATAGGATACATCAAGACCGAGCGTCAGGTTCGGCAAGGGCCTGACATCACTTGTGCTCACCTTCCTGGCCAGGCGCAACTGCTCTTCCCTGGCTTTTTCCAGCGGCTTCGGGCTTGGGGTCTTGAAATCCGAAAAATTTATTTTCTCGAAACCCGCAATCCTGCCGTCCTTGACACTTACGCCTTCCGGCTTCAGTCTCTTCACCTTCGCATCCAGGCCATACGCGAAGCCACCCAATGAACCATCGTGATAGACCACCCGATGACAGGGCATCGGTGTCCTCTTGCCGTCATATGTGTTCATGATTACGCCCACGGCCCTCCTGGCCCTGATGTCCCCGAGGGCTCGGGCTATGGCACCGTAGGTAGTCACCATTCCCTCGGGAACCTGGTTGGCTATCCTGCCGCACTCCTTGTAGAGGTCTATGTCCATCGGCTGCACAAACTACATAAACCGTATAAAACTATTCTGGCCCATGGAGGAAATCGAGGTCGCGTTGCCCGATTACATATCGGTCCTGAGAAAGGAAAGGCAACCCAGGTTCAAGGCCCTGAAAGCCTATTCCGTCGACTTCGACCCGACACAATCCTTCGACGTATTGATGGAAGTCCATGATAAGGTACTCAGCCGTTTCAAGGATGGAGAGCCAGCGCGTAGAACTAGTGGGGGATCAGAAAAACATGCGGTAGCAACATTAAACAAAAGCGGACAGACCCTCCTTGACCTCAAGCTCGCATTGGCCGGGAAGATGCTCGACTCATGCAGGCTATGCGAGAGAAGGTGCGGTGTCGACCGGACGAACGGTCAGAAGGGCCGTTGCGGCGTCCTTGAACCGCGCATCTCCTCCGAGTTCTTGCACTTCGGCGAGGAGCCGGAGCTCGTGCCATCGTATACGATATTCTTCTCCGGCTGCACCTTCGAGTGTGTGTTCTGCCAGAACTGCGATATTAGCCAGTACCCCTCACGAGGCGAATATTTCGCGCCCAAGGTCGTGGCAGACCTCATCGCACGCAAGGAACCCTCGGCACGTAACGTGAACTGGGTGGGCGGTGACCCGACATCGAACCTGGAGTTCATCCTCGAGGTCCTTTCTATATCCGCCACTAACCTGCCCCAGGTGTGGAACTCAAACATGTACCTGACAGAAGAGACCATGAAGCTTCTTGACTGCGTCATCGACCTCTACCTTACCGACTTCAAGTACGGGAACAGCAACTGCGGTGAGCGGTTGTCCAAGGTGAAGGATTACTGGGAGGTCATAACCCGGAACCACATGATGGCCAGGGAGCAGGCCGAGGTAATCATCCGCCACCTGGTGCTTCCCCATCACGTGGACTGCTGCTCAAAACCCGCTCTGGATTGGATATCCCAAAACCTCGGGAACGGCGTTCGCGTGAACGTTATGGCCCAGTACCGGCCCATGTACCAGGCCTCCGACTATCCCGAGATATCCAAATCCCTGAAGACGGCGGAGTTCCTTGAAGCCCGGAACTATGCTTTCTCGCTCGGTTTGAACCTGGTGGAATGAGGTTTGAATTTACATTCGGGGGGAAACCTCTCCATCCAATCTGGTAAAAGGTTTAATACGTACTTGACCTTCACCCCACTGGTGCTTGAATGTTCGTCAGCATTTCAAAGGAAAGGTTCCTGGATGCAAGACACAGGTTTTATGAATGGAGATATGAGCTGGATTTTGCGAGGAAGACAGTTCTCGCGCTATGGTTCGCCTGCCTGACCGGTCTGGCCGCATTTGTGCGTGTGCCGGTGCCGTTCTCGCCGGTGCCGTTCACGGGCCAGGTGTTCGTCGTGCTCCTTTCCGGCATGGTGCTGGGTCACCTGTGGGGCGGTCTCGCCCAGGCGTTATACCTCGGCATCGGTCTTGCCGGGGTCCCCTGGTTCACAGGCGGCGTCGGAGGGATTTCAGTGGTCTACGGACCAACCATCGGCTACCTCATCGGCTTCGTTGTGGCGGCCCTCTTTATCGGTTGGCTCGTAGACAGGAAGGTTGAGTACAGAAGCGTCAAATTCCAGATACCCATAATGCTGGCGGCCATACTCATCATCTACGCGTTCGGCGTGCCCATACTAGCGTTGAACGCCGGGGTGAGCCTCTGGACGGCAGTGCTATTGGGCGCGGTCCCCTTCGTACTCGTTGACATCTTGAAGCTCGTCCTCGCGGTGTTCACTGGCAATGTATTGATGACAAAACAACCCTTCGGCCAGTCCTAAGGCCTCACGCGCCTCAACCTGAGGTACTCGACCTCGTCATCGCCCCTTGCCCTTCCGAGAAGAATGTCCTTTTTCACTCCGTGAGCAAGGCGGACCGCCCGGCTGATCTCCGCCCACATGCTCACGTACTTGTGGGGTATCGAATGCACCAGATATTTGGCGTGGTTCGTCTCGGGGTTTCCAGTGTAGGCGCGGAAGTGCGAGCCGTACTTGAATCCCGTTTTCACTAGGATTCCCCTCCTCTTCAGGTCCTTATACACCTGCAGCCTGAGGTCGAAATCGGGCTGGGCCTTCCTGGCCTCCTCCCTGAACTTCTTCAGGCTCATAAGGCGGCCGGATTCGGCGCTCCGGACCTCGATGAGGCCACGCTCAAGCAGATATGCGGTCTCGAGAAGTGAGAGTTGGAGCCCCGGACCCACGACCTTGCCGAAGAATTCGACATCGTGCAGGGCATCGGCCTCATACGGGTTCAGAACCATGACCCTGTCCTTGAGGAACAGAGCCTCGGCCTGCTGCTCCTCCTCGTCGCTCTTCACCCTGCCGTGGGGCTTCACCATTTTTGTGCGGTAATAGGTGATGTCGCTCTCCTCGTCCACAACGGCAAGGAGCAGGACCTTCTTCACCTGCCTGACCTTGTCAACGATGTCGACGACCTTCTTGATGTCGAACTCGCCCCTTTCGGATATGGCCAGTATCCAGAACTTCGACGGGTTCTTGCCGGGAATGCCCCCGCGCGGCAGTACCCTGAAGTCCAGCGGCCTGTTGCCCTTCTTGACCACGTATCCCCTCTGCCTCATGTCCCTGTAAACGAGGTACTTGATCTCGAAGTTGTCGACGAGCTTATTGCCAAGGCGGAAGAGCTTGTCCAGTTCCATTGTCCGGTTCCCCTTCCTGACCTCGAGTTTACCAACCTCTGTCAAATAGATGGCCTCGATGAGGTTGAGCTTCAGACCTCCCCCGGGCTGAGGGCTCCCGAAATACCCCTTGTTGTATATCTGGCTCGCCTCAGCCTTGTCCTCGACCATTATATCCTTATCGGTCATTTTACCTGGCACCTTAGGTCACCGTTCGCGTAGATATGATTCACGTATTTATCAGTATGGCAATCCTATTATCCGTGAGTGGGATACCTTATTGATGACTCCCCCGAGACGCACATCAGGACCGTCGGAAGGGAAGGGCCGCGGTCAACACCGGCCGGGGCCTGAACGACAACTGCCAGACAACTCCTTGGTCAAAGGGCCCCTCCCGCTCAGCTGCGTCATGTGCCAGGAGGGCTCGAAGATGGTTCTCCTTGTCACTGGCCTGTGCTCCGAGGACTGTTATTACTGCCCGCTGTCCCTCGAAAAGCAGGGCAAGAGGGTCACATACGCGAACGAGAAGCCGGTAGAGAAGGACGAAGACGTGCTTAACGAAGCCAAAAGCATAAGCGCCAGGGGCACCGGCATGACCGGCGGGGACCCTCTGCTTGAGATGGATAAGGCCGTCCATTACATCCGGCTGCTGAAGGGGGAATTCGGTGAACGGCACAACATACACCTCTACACGTCCACCACGGACCCGAAGAAATTGGTCCGGCTTGCCGGGGCCGGTCTGGACGAGATACGGTTCCATCCGCCTGCAGATGTTTGGGATCGCTTGGGGGACACTGGTTTTGTTACAGCCATAACGGATGCCAGACACCTCGGTCTTCGTACCGGCATCGAGGTTCCCGCGATCCCGGGGCACGAAACCCAAATCGCCGCACTATTGAGGTCCGTCATAGAGGCGGGGGCCCAATTCATCAACCTGAACGAGCTCGAGTTCTCGGAAAGCAACTGGAAGGAATTGAAGAACCGCGGTTACGCAGTGAAGGACGACGTATCAAGCGCGGTCGCGGGCAGCGAGGAAACCGCCCTGAACATCATCAGATCGGTGGACTCTAAGGTCACTGTGCATTACTGCTCCTCAAGCTTCAAAGACGCTACCCAGCTCCGAAAGAGGTTACTAAGGAGGGCAAAGAACTCGGCCACGCCCTTGGATATCATCAATCACGAAGGGATGTTCATCAAGGGCGTCATCGAATGCGGGAGCCCAGAGTCACTCGCACGAAAATTGGCCAGGGAATATAAAATCCCAAAGGGACTGATAAGATACGACAGGGAGAAGAGCCGCGTCGAGTTGGCTGCCTGGATCCTCGAGGAGATCTACGATCAAGTGGAAGGCGAGGCCTTCATCGTGGAGGAGTATCCGACGGCCGACCGACTGGAGGTCGAACGACGACCCCTGGGCCCGCTCGATGTCCGAGTTATAAAATAATCTTTTTATATTATGTTTCCTATTCAAGTCTGGTGAAAGTATATGGGAAGCGAGAATGAAACTCATACTGAGTTGAGGCCAGCGCCCCTGCCCGATTCGACAGCCAAAGAGGAAGCCGAACCCGAAAAGAAGGAAAATCCAGTCAAAACCGGCGTGGAGAAGGTCACCGACACGGTCGGAGAAGCCATCGACAGGATAGACGACAAGATGGACCAGGAGGTTAAGATCGCAGGTTTCAAGATCCCATTTGTCACGTTGATCATGAGCATATTGATTATCGTAGGCGCAGTCCTGCCATGGACGGTTATTCAAAACGGATATGAAACGGATATTGGACTCATTGTACTGATTCTGGCCGTACTAGTCCTGGTCTTCGCAGCGATAAAACAGCCAATGATAAGCGGGTTGTTCGGTCTGATAGGTTTCTTCCTTCTGCTCTACTTCATAATTGATAATGATTTCGACATCATCGAATACGGTTATTGGATATCCTTTGTCGGCGCGCTCCTCGGGTTCATATTCGGATTCCTGAAGAAATAGACTAGACACGGATGGTCCTACTGGGCCCACCTTTCCATTTTTTACAATTAACTTTTTATATAGTGATTTCTATTCAAGTATGGTGAATAATTATGGGTAGCGAAGCTGAAGTAGAAAGTGCGCCAGCCGAACCAGCACCTCAGCCGGCACCCCCACCACCGGCACAGGCCCCACCGCCGGTTCCCCCCCCTCCGCCGATGGCCCAATCGGCAAAACCAGAGACAATCAAACCGTTGTTGGCTGGAGTATTCCTGATAATAGTAGCCCTGATGGGAATAATAATTGGCGTAGTTGTAATGGGCGCGATTGACATCGCGATAGGCCCCCTTGACGAATATCTTGGAGAATCAGACGTAGACGTGGATGCGGTCCTTGCATTAGCAGAGAGCATTCTCATGGTCTGCGGTGTGATATTCATCATATTCAGCATACTTGCCCTACTCGGCGGAATTATGGCGATAACCAGAAAAAGCTGGGGATTCGCCGTGGTCGGAGCCATCTTTGGCCTTTTGACGATCGGCCCCTACGGACTCGGATTTGTCCTGGGCCTTGTGGCACTGATACTCATCATAATATCGAAAGACGAGTTCTGAAGCGATCACACCCACGCTCCAGCAATGGGCGGCCGTGCTGCCGCCCCCTTCTTACATTTAGTTTTTCTTTTTTATACAATTAGGTTTTTATATTCCCATGCATATCCCCCTCCGGTGAAAGAGATGTCCAATGGACAAAGACCATTCGGAGTGACCCTGCTTGGGATTTTATACATTCTCCAAGGTTTAATGTGGCTTGTATTGCCGTTCGTTGTCACGGTGATGTTGGCAGGCTTCATTGGGGATGAGATAGCCGGTATCGACTTTGCTGCCCTATCCTTGATATGCTGGATACCATTCATTATCATCGCGGTTTTCTACTTCCTCGTGGCCTTCGGGCTGTTCGCGGGCAGGGGTTGGGCAAGGCTAATTGCCATAATATTAGCGATACTTGGTCTGTTGAACTTCCCCATCGGAACCATAATCAGCATCATCATCCTGATATACCTGTTCCGGGCGGATGTCAAGGCCTACTTCAACTGAGCAACTCAGGCTAAATGGGCGGCCGAACAGCCGCCCCCTCTTCCTTGCTTTATTATTATCTGTGAGTTAATCCCCTGCCCCCAAGCCTTTGCGCTCCGCCCAACGCCTAATCCAAGATTAGGCTGGCTCGCAAGTCACAAAGTGGCTTGCGATAGGACTTGACTTGTTCAAGTCCGTTTCGCGACTAACGTTGCTCGGCTGCCCCCTCCCCCACCTGCTCGGGGCGCTGCTGCATTATAGCTCGGGTCTGCACATCTCCCTGAACTTGCAGGTCCTGCATATGTCGAGGTCCTCCGTCTTTGGGAAGTGGTCGAGGTCCTTCGGTTTGTTCTCCGTGATGTTCGAGCATAACGATTCGATGAGCTTCAACTCGTTCATTATCTTGTTCTTCAGCTCCATCTGGTTTACGAGCCTGCCCTCGACCTCTATGGGCTTCTCCGATGGGAAGGTCAGGTACTCCACCACACCCACCACGGACTCCAATGGAAGGCCGAGGATATCATTGGCATAGAACAGGTATCCCTGCACCTGCACTAGGTTCTCATCCCTCCGCGGCTTGCCCGTCTTCCATTCTACCAGGTAATGGCGATTGTCCCTGTACTCGAAGATGAAGTCGGGCTTTGCATAGGCTTTCTTACCGTCCATCCTGAACTCGCCGTATCCCACGGGGTCAATGAGCCAGGAGTTCCATGTTTCGCGGGGCATCTCCTCTATCATAGTGAGCCATTTGGAGCCGTAGAAGGTGGTCATGCTGGTCATTATCTTGCCGTGCCTCTCCTCCCTGTCCTCCTCGCTGAAGGGGATGTCGTACCTCTTCTCGACCAGCGGCTTGTTGTTGACAAGAATTTCGAATTTATTCACAGCCGTCCTCTTCGCCTCCTCCAATGGAATGAGGTCACCGTTTATCTGGAGGTCCTTCAGGACCTCGGAGATGGTCTGGTGCACGGCAATGCCCATCTCGAACGCCACCCTTGAAAGTTGGGACAATTGCATGATCCTGTTCCTGTCCCGTTCGGGTGCGAATCTCTTCCCGTAATAATCGTACCAATACATCCTGAGACAGGTCCTGAGGACGTTCATCCTCGAGTAGGACCAGCCCGGTTCCCAGCTGAAGGGATACTTCTTGGTTTCCATCATATTCGCTCCAACACCTGACAGAGCGCCTAATCGGACTTAAACATTGTGTACATCCAAATCCTTTTCTACCCGATTCCGATTGCCATTAGCCCGGTTCATTGGAGGTATCGGAATGGCGAAATATAAAATCGCATGGCTACCCGGAGACGGTGTAGGAAACGAGGTCATGGAGGCGGCAAGGCTCGTCCTCGACGCGGTCGGATTGGATGCGGATTATATACACGGAGATATTGGTTGGGAGTTCTGGAAGAGCGAGGGCAATCCCCTTCCTGACAGGACAATCGAACTGCTAAAGGGTACGGACTGCGCCCTCTTCGGTGCGATAACGTCAAAACCGAAGGACGAGGCGGCCATGGAGCTGGCCCCCGAACTCCAGGATAAGGGTCTTGTATATTCCAGCCCGATAGTGGGGATGCGTCAGCTTCTGGACCTGCACACCAACATGCGACCGTGCACGGCCTTTCCCAACAACCCGCTCAACTACCGGGACGACATAGACCTGGTGGTGTTCAGGGAGAACACTGAGGGCCTGTATGCCGGTGTCGAGTGGCATCCGGTTCCGGATGAAATTAGAATCGCCATGGCCGGACATAAGAAATTCGCTAAGTTCGCAGACGTTTCCGGGGATGACATGGCCATCTCCACACGGATATTCACCCGGAAGGGATGCCAGCGGATACTTCGATCTGCATTCGAATATGCCAAGAAGACTGGACGCCCCACCGTGACGGTCGTGGAAAAACCAAACGTGATTCGCGAGACATCGGGTTTGATGGTCCGCGAGGCCAGGAAGATGCAGCAGTCGGATTACCCGGATGTTGAACTGTGGGAGACCAACGTGGACGCGATGTGCATGTGGCTGGTCAAGAACCCTCAGGATTATTCCGTACTGGTCAGCAGCAACATGTTCGGTGACATCATCTCAGACCTCGCCGCCCAACTCGTCGGCGGCCTGGGCTTTGCGGCGGCGGCCAATCTGGGTGACGACTACGGTGTGTTCGAACCGACCCACGGCTCCGCTCCGAAGTATTATGGCCAATACAAGGTCAATCCCATAGCGATGATTCTCGCTTCCAGGCTGATGGTGGAATGGCTGGGGGAGGAGGAGATGGCTGCCAGGATTCTAAATGCCGTCACCGAGGTAGTTAGGGAAGCGAAGGTGCGGACCTACGACATGGGCGGCGACTCGGGAACCTTGGACGTGGCCAAGGAGATAGTCTCCAAGCTGGGGGCCTGATGTCCTTCGAGTTCTGCGTGCTCGGCAGCGGCAGCGGAGGCAACTCGATAGCGTTCTGGGACGGCGAGACATCATTCCTTATCGACGCCGGCTTTTCGTGCAAGGAGATTGCCAGGAGGCTCGACATGATAGGCGTGGACGCGAAGGACGTTGATGCCGTATTCGTGTCACACGAGCACGTGGACCACGCGAGGGGCGCAAGGGTGTTCAGGAATAGGTTCGGTTCGGACGTGTATTGTACGCCGACCGTCGATACGTGGCTTTACTCAAGATACTCGCTCGCGGCCAGCCCTGACCTGCTGCCCGGGGAACCCTTCGATGTAAACGGATTCAGACTCAGACCCTTCGAGGTCCCGCATGACGCAAGCCAGACCGTCGGATTTGTGGTGAACAGGGGCCGTAAGAAGGTGACGGTGGCCACTGACCTCGGCCACATGTCCTCAGCGGTTCGGAACAGGTTCAAGAACTGCGATGCCATCGTCCTGGAGTCGAACCATGACGTGCAGATGCTGAAGGACGGCCCCTACCCCATATACCTGAAGAAGCGCATCCTCAGCAAGAACGGGCACCTGTCGAACATCGAGTCCGCTGCCACGTTGTCCACAGTGATATCAGATAGGACGAAGAACGTGATACTCGCGCATTTGAGTCGGGAGAACAACACACCTGCTATCGCCCTCAAGGAGGCGAAGAAGCACCTTTCCGGCATATCCAGGACCGTGAAGGTCGTGCCCGCAGACCAGTTCGTGGTCTGCGACATAGTTAAGATATAGGTAACGTTATTCGGTAGCGTTGAAATGGGGCAAGGATTAGCATTGGGTTGAAGGAGTTGAGAAAATGGACGGAGTGGAGATAGTAGCGGAACTGATGAGATCGACGGCCATGACCGCACCCAAGGCCGCAGGCCAGGATTACCTGGAGGTGAAGGTGGCCTCAAGTGACGAGATATCAAAGATCGTCGATGAGATGTTCAGGATAGCCAAGGACAGGAACATACCAGGTTTCGAGAGGGACGGGAACAACCTGATGGCCTCTCAGAGCTTGGTCCTGGTGGGCATCAAGAAACATCCGGGCATCGGCCTGGACTGCACGTCCTGCGGCTTCGAGTCCTGTCGGGCGTTCAACGAAGTGTCCAGGACCCAAGGAGATTTCGAGGGTCCCAACTGCATGCTCCGGCTCCTCGACCTGGGCATCGCCCTCGGTTCGGCCGCGAAGACAGCGCAGATACACAACATCGACAACAGGATAATGTACCGGGTAGGGGTGGCGGCGAGGAACATCGGCCTGATGCCGGAATCATTGGTGGTCATGGGAATACCGCTGAGCGTCAGTTCGAAGAGCATCTACTTCGACCGCTGAACCGCAACCCTGTTATCCGCCACCCTGCCCAGATTGGTGCCGTCCAGAAGGAATATCTCGGAATCATCCATATTGGCCAGGCCTTTCCTGAAGACGGTGCCGATCAGCCGCGGCTCCTCTTCATTGATATAACTCGAACCGCAGAGGTCATTGAAAGCGGGGACCATGATGAAGCCGCTTCCGGCATCCGGATACCTTTCCATCACGACGTCTCTCTTCCATTTTCCCCTGAGCCAGCATCTCTCCGTTGTTCTCGCTCCCACGCCGTCAACGAAGACCACTCCGGGATGATTGTGCGCCACGATTACAGTCTCCGAGGCCATTACCTCCTCGGAGGGCCAGGTATGCCCGTGCCACATTCCCACCCCCTTGATGACCGCACCCTTTGACGAATGAATGGTCACATCCTCAGAGAGATACCGCTCTATGCCGCCGTCATGGTTCCCTGGTATCAGGTGCAACTCCCCGACCGCATCGGACAACACGTCGATGAGGAGGGGTATCTCACTCGCCTCGGTGAAGCTGGTGGCAGGAACATTATGCTTCAGGTCACCGAGGAAGACGATGCTCTCAACACCGTTCTCCTCCACGATCTTGAGGATGCGGTCCCTCATCTCCCCGGTCTTGCCCGGGATGCGCGCGCCGGCGTTGAAAATCTCGAACTCGATGCCGATGTGAAGCTCGGCCAGGACCAGTGTGGACGGGTCCCTGACGAGCAGCGCGGGTTCTCCGTGGACGGGCGTGAACTCCATGGGGCTCGAATGCGCGGCATGATAAAAAACCATGCCGGGCGAAAAGGTTATCTCGCACGCGCACTTACTCAGCAGCATGGCACCAGAGGTCTTGATAATAATGGGGAGCAAGAGCGACCTGCCAGTGGGTCAGAAAACCATGGACATGCTGAAGGAACTGGAGGTGAGCGCCGAGATCAGGGTCGCATCGGCCCATCGCACGCCCAAACTTGTGCAGAACATCGTCGAGGGCTCGGACGCGAAGGTCTTCATCGCCATCGCGGGCCTTGCCGCCGCCCTTCCCGGGTCCATCGCCGCCCATACGATCAGGCCGGTCATCGGGGTACCGGTCAGCGGCAAGGTGAACCTGGATTCGGTCCTTTCAATCGTCCAGATGCCGCCGGGCATCCCCGTTGCGGCCGTCGGTCTTGACCGGGGAGAGAACGCCGCGCTTCTGGCCGCGGAGATCATAGCCTTGTCGGATGAGGCACTGGCCCGGCGATTGCAGGAGCATCGAAAGGCCCAGGAATCGAAGGTGCACGCCGATTCGTCCAGTCTTCAGGAAGGTGGCTGATGTTCGACCCCGAAAGCTATGCCAATGAGGCCATCGAACTTATAAAAAAACAGATAACCGGCAAGGCAATCATCGGTTGTTCGGGGGGTGTTGACAGCGTAGTAGCTACAGTTCTTGTCAGCAAGGCGGTCGGAGACCAGCTTCTGGCAGTCCACGTGGACACCGGTTTCATGCGGAAAAACGAATCCGCAGACGTAGTAAAAATGATGGAACGCATGAACATAAATCACAAACTGGTTGATGCCAGTCAGGAATTCTATGACGCTCTGAAAGGCGTTACAGAACCCGAGACAAAACGCAAAATCATCGGCGAGAAGTTCATTCGTGTCTTCGAAAGAGAGGCAAAAGCCATAGGATCTGAGTTCCTTGTCCAGGGCACGATCGCTCCGGACTGGATAGAGTCTGGAGGTGAGCTTCGGGACACCATAAAATCACATCACAATGTTGGTGCGCTTCCGGAAAAGATGGAAATGAAGTTGGTTGAGCCGCTACGAGATTTATACAAGGACGAGGTCAGAAAACTCGGCCGATACCTGGGCATTGAATTTTCCGAGCGCCAGCCCTTCCCCGGTCCCGGACTGGCAATACGTATAATCGGCGAGCCGACAGAGGAAGCGGCCTACATAGTCCGCGAGGCGTGCGCCATAGTAGAGGAGGAGCTGGAGGCGGCAGCTGAGGCCGGCAAAATGGAATTGCCGTGGCAGTATTTTGCGGTTCTCACGCCTGTAAAAACAGTGGGCGTGCAAGGGGACGTGCGAGCGTACGGTTACACGGTCGCCGTTCGGGCTGTCCAGTCATTGGATGGCATGACCGCTGCATATTCCAAAGTACCACACGATGTACTGGAAAAGATATCGAACAGAATCACGAATACCATGAAAGACAAAGTCAATCGTGTCGTTTATGATATTACTAATAAGCCACCAGGTACGATCGAATGGGAATGAAATAAACCGTTTTCTAATCAGATTCTTTACTGAGTCTTTTTATTAAATAGAAACCAAGGGCTATACCAATGATACCAACGATGAAAATCAAGGCGAGGTTCTCGGACTCACATGAGAAACAGTCTGTAGCCAGTTCATTCATCAGGAATAATAAGATTTCGGAAAATATGAATGTTATCCCTGAAGAAGGAGTGCCGGGGGTGGGGTCGTAGATTCCAATGTAAACATACATTGGTCAATAATCGAGACCAAGCCCTCGACATGTAACAAATTAATAAATAAATCGAGTGCCGAGGGTGGGGTCGAAGATGGCCTCTATCGAGACCAAGCCCTCGGCATGTATCAAATTAATAAATAAATCGAGTGCCGAGGGTGGGGTTTGAACCCACGACCTTCGGATTTCCCTGGAAATCCAGGAACGTCTGGTAAATCCCTATGAGTCCGACGCTCCACCAGGCTGAGCCACCTCGGCATTCAGTTCAGGTATGTCTTGTATTAATGCCGAGGTTTAGTTTATTCATCTTTTTTATCTATTTGTATTGAGACAGCTGAAAAAACAGCCACCTCGGCATTCAGTTCAGGTATGTCTTGTATTAATGCCGAGGTTTAGTTTATTCATCTTTTTTATTTATTTGTATTGAGACAGCTGAAAAAACAGCCACCTCGGCATTGTAGGGTCGGAAAATCATTGTCCATATTTGATATTTTGGGAAGGTAAAGCGCCGGGGGCCAGAAACCCCCGGCGCCGGGGAGGAATGAATAAAAAAAGAAAAAGGGCAGCGATTACGAATGGCTGCCTCGGGCTCGTCCCGCCGTCAGAGAAGCACAGTCTGCGCAATGGGGAATTCGGCAGGACTCGGCGTAATGGCTTGTTTAAGGCGTATGGCGCATAACTCGAGACCGCAGAATCTAATGCCCTGCTCCGCGGCGTATCCCGAGCTTGATCCGAGGCTTATATTGCTGATGCGAATCGCTGCATTGTGCGCGTCGATGCGCGCCAGCATCATCTCGTATTCATACCCACGCTTTTTCATAGCCTCCTCCTGGGCTTCTGCCCTAAATGAAAATTGATTCTAGAGAATATAAAGCCTCGCAGGTAAACACCTAGTTGTACACCATCGAATTCATTCATTGTTGTTCACGCGAATGCCCGGTATCAGTCCGGTCATTTGGTAGGTGGGGGCAGCTCGGAATCATATCAAAGTCCAAATACATTCGATTAGTTTATAAATGCGGGGTTTTTATCCACGACTAATGCCTGAGAGCGAATACGATCTGGAATTCTTCAAGACCGAAGGTTTCATCCGCCAGACGTGCAAATCCTGCGGCCAGGCCTTCTGGGCCAGGACGGAGCGGGACCATTGCGGGGAGTCGCCGTGCATCGAATACGCCTTCATCGGCTCTCCTCCCACAAATCGGGCAAGGAACGTTCACGAGACCCGCGAGGCCTTCCTGACCTTCTTCGAGAGGAACGGGCACACGCGCGTCAAGCGCTACCCCATAACCGCCAGATGGCGCGATGACGTGTTCTTCACCCAGGCCTCGATCTACGGATTCCAGCCTTGGGTGGTTAAGGGCGTCGTGGAGCCTCCGGCAAACCCCCTCACAATATCACAGACGTGCGTCAGGTTCAACGACGTGGACAACGTTGGACGCACGGGCTCGCACTTCACCATGTTCGAGATGATGGCCCATCACGTGTTCAATTCAGACGATAACTTCATCTACTTCAAGGACCGGACCGTTGAGCTTTGCGACCGCATGATGCGGGAGGACTTTGGCATACATCCGGATAAACTGGCTTACGTTGAGGCCGAATGGAAGGGCGGAGGGAACTCAGGGCCGTGCTTCGAGGTCATGATAGACGGCGTCGAGATATGCACGCTCGTCTTCATGATGTACGAGGAGCTGGGTGACACGAGGAAACCCCTGCCCATGCAGGTCGTTGACACGGGTTACGGCCTCGAGCGCATGGCGTGGCTCTCCCAGGGCACTTCAAGCGCTTACGAGGCCGTGTTCGGTCCTGTGCTTGAGAACCTGAAGAACCAGGTCGGCGTCGAGGGCGACGAGAAGGTCCTCGCCGAATACTCGAAGGTCGCCGGCCTCCTCAACTTGGATAATCCAGGCACACTCAGGGAACTTCGTGAGAAGGTGGCTGTCAGACTGGGTATCAGCGTGGACCAGCTATTGCAGGAAACTCTCCCGCTCGAGAACATGTACGTGATCTGCGACCACACCCGCGCCCTCACGTTCATGCTCAACGACGGCGTTGTCCCTTCAAACGTCAAGTCCGGTTACTTTGCCCGGATGCTGGTCAGGAGGGCGATGCGCGCCCTTAACGTTCTGGATCTCGAACAACCTCTGGCAGACATTGTGGGTCAACACATCGAATACTTCAGGCCTGACTTTCCGGAGCTGGACGAGAACAAGGCCGAGATCCTTGAACTGGTCGAGGTTGAGACCAAGAAGTACGAGGAGACATTGAGCAAGGGCGCATCCCTGGTCGAGCGTATAGAGGAACGTCTGGCGGGAGAACCGATGGCTGTCGAGGACCTTGTGGAGCTATATGACTCCCACGGTCTCAACCCGGAGGTCGTGGCCGAGTTCGCATCCTCCGAGGTGACCATTCCAGACGACTTCTACCAGCGCGTGGCCGAGAAGCACTCGACGACGAAGGATGAAGTGGCTGAGATTGGAGATCAGAGCATAGAAGCCCCGAGGACCGAGCTGGGATTCTACGAGGACTCTTTGAGGAAGGAGTTCGAGGCGAAGGTTGTCTACGTTGCCGGCAACGAGGTGGCGCTTGATAAGACATTCTTCTATGCGGAGAGCGGCGGCCAGGAAGGGGACCACGGCTTCATCGAGGGCAACCGCGTCATCGACACACAGCTCGTCGGCAACGTCATCGTCCATTACCTCGAAGATGCCAGTCACCATATTAAGGTCGGTGACACCGTCAAATGCCAGCTTGATTGGGTGAGGCGCAGACAGCTCATGCGCCACCACACCGCGGCACACATAATCAACGCAGCGGCCAGAGAGGTCCTCGGCAATCACATTTGGCAGACCGGGGCGCACAAGAGCGTTGACATGGCGAGGCTCGACATCACGCATTATGCTGGCCTCACGGATGAGGAGTTCCTTGAGATCGAACAAAGGGCCAATCACATCGTCATGGAGGACATACCGGTGATATCCAAGCCCATGGATAGGGTGAAGGCCGAGGCCGAATACGGAATGCGCCTTTACCAGGGCGGCGCCGTCCCAGGAAAGGAGATTCGCGTCGTCAATGTCCAGGGCGTGGACGTGGAAGCCTGTGGCGGCATCCACTGCACAAGGACATCGGAGGTCGGTCCGATCAAGATCCTGCGGAGCAAAAGGATACAGGACGGCGTGCTGCGATTGGAGTTCATCGCGGGGAAACCGTTGTATGACTGGCTCGTTCACCATTCAAATGCCGTGCAGGACCTCTCGAGCATAATGGACACGAAACCCGAGGACCTCGTAAAGGCCGTATCGAAGATGGCCACCGAGCACAGGGCCCTGGCAAAGGCCTCGTTCAGGGAGATGGTGTCGGACGCCGACCGCATGGTCGAGGAGGCTCTGGACAGGTCAGAGAGAATTGGCCGGGTGGAGAATTACGTGGAATACGAGGTTATCGGTCCGATGAAGCAGGCAACCGCGGTCTCCAAAGCTCTCGCCAAGACCAAATCCACCTTTGCGGTCCTGACCTCGAGCCAGCAACCAACAGGCCTTCTGCTCACCTGCTCCGAGGACGTGGGCGTCGATTGCGGCAAGATAGCCTTCGAGGTCTCCACCAAGCTGGGTGGCGCGGGCGGTGGTAAGAACACCTTCGCTCAGATATCGGTTCCAGAGGCTGGGATGGTCTCAAAGGTGAAGGAGCACATCAGACAGCTTGTCGAGAGTTCCTAACAAAATTTTATAAACCAGTTCCATGTTTCAGATACAGGGGGTGTGGAATGTTAACGGGTTTCATACTGATAAACGTGGAGGCGAAGATGGAGAACAAGGTCTACGATGCCTTGGCCAAGGTTGACCAGATAGAGGGCATCAGGGAGGTTTTCGGCCAGTACGACATCATAGCGAGGATAGAGGCCCGCAACCTCAAGGAGATGAGGGCGCTCATAATCAATAAGGTGCGCAACACGCCCGGCGTCATCGCAACCACGACACTGATCACCTCTGATTGAACTGGCCGTCGGTTTTCTAGACCTTTCCAAAGGTGTCTAACCCCGTGGGTTGCACTAGGTTTTGTGTAGAATTAACAGGGTTGGTCCCCTCCCACAAACCATTGCGCTCCTAACAATGCCTAATCCGAGATCAGGCTGGCTCGCAAGTCACAAAGTGGCTTGCGATAGGACTTGACTTGTTCAAGTCCGTTTCGTGACTAACGTTGTTCGGCTGCCCCTTCCCCTACCTGCTCGGAGCGCTGGGATAGTGAAAATAATTACCTTCCCGCGCTAGTACGCGGGACTTCAGCGGTAAATTTAACAGGTGTGGCAGGGACCATAACCTCATGACTGGAGCATTATGAAGAGTTAGCAAAGGTTAATTATCATTTGACTATTGGGAGTGCAGCACCTATCGGGGATTCGGAAAATGACAATGGACGAATACGACAGAAAGGCCATCGAAGAGAAATGGCAGAACAACTGGGAAGAGCGGAAGCTCTATCACTTCGACAAGGCCTCCGACAAGCCGGTCTACAGCATCGACAATCCCCCCAGGTATGCATCGGGGCCCCTTCACGTGGGCCATGCCACCCATTACACCCACATCGACTTTGCCGGCCGGTACAGGTGGCAGCGCGGCTTCAACGTTCTGTTCCCGCTTTGTGTCGACGTCAACGGCATGCCCATCGAGGTGAACGTAGAGAAGGCCCACGGCATCAGGATGCGCGATACGCCCAGGCAGGAGTTCATCCGCATGTGCAAGGAGTTCGCGGACAAGAACATCGATTCCATAGTCAATCAGTTCAAGATACTCGGCTGCTGCATGGACCCGTCGGTCTTCTACAGGACCGATGCCGATTATTACCGGAGACTTACGCAGATCACCTTCATTCGCTTATACGACAGAGGTCTTATCTACAAGGGACTGGCCCCGGTCAACTGGTGCCCCAGGTGCGGCACCGCCCTCGCCGATGCCGAGGTCGAGTACCAGGACCGCGAGACCAAGCTGAACTACGTCCACTTCGGTGTCGAGGGTCAGGACGAGGACGTCATCGTCGCCACCACAAGGCCCGAGCTCATATGCACGTGCCAGCTGGCTGCCGTCAGCCCCAAGGACGAGGCAAAGGCGCACCTCGTGGGCAAGAAGCTCATCACACCCATATACGGCCGCGAGGTCGAGGTCGTCGCCGACGACAAGGTGGACATGGACTTCGGGACCGGCCTGGTCATGATCTGCTCCATAGGCGACAAGGACGACCTGGAGTGGATCTACAGGTACGATCTGACCATAGAGGCCGGCATCGACGGGACCGGCAGGATGACGTCAATCGCCGGTGACTACAAGGGCATGGAGATAAGCGAGGCAAAGGCAGCCATCGTCGAGGACCTGGACAAGAACGGCCTGCTTTCTAAGCAGGAAGACCTCCAGCAGAGCGTGGGCGCATGCTGGCGCTGCCACACGCCCATCGAGTTCCTCCAGGTGCCACAGTGGTTCCTCAAGACCCTGGACGCCAAGGAGGACGTGCTCCGGCTGGCCGACGAGCTCAACTGGTTCCCCGAGTTCATGAAGATACGTCTCGAGGATTGGGTCAACTCGCTGAACCGCGATTGGGTCATCTCGAGGCAGAGGTATTTTGCCACGCCCATACCGATATGGGAGTGCAACAGCTGCGGCGACATTGTCCTGGCCAAGGAGGAGGACTGTTACATCGACCCGACGGCAACGCCGCCGCCTTCCGAGGTATGCCCCGAGTGCGGCGAGAAGCTCACCGGCTGCGAGGACGTGTTCGACACCTGGATGGATTCGTCCATCTCGCCCCTATTCATTTCATTCTGGGAAAGAGAACCCGAGCTATTCCAGAAGGTCTTCCCCACGAGCCTTCGGCCGCAATCGCACGACATCATCAGGACCTGGGCGTTCTACACCCTGCTCCGCAGCAATTACCTTACCGGACAACGCCCATGGAACGACATCATGATAGACGGCTTCATACTCGGTCCGGACGGCAGGCCCATGCACGCATCCCTCGGCAACATCATCGACCCGCTCGAGCTGCTAGAGGAATACGGCTCCGATGCCTGGCGCTACTACTCGGCCACGGTTTCCCTGGGAGAGGACAGCGCCATACAGGTGAAGGAGGTCGTCCACGGCCAGAGGTTCTGCACTAAGCTGTGGAACATGGAGAGGTTCATGTCCAGGTTCGTCAAGGGCCAGATGTCAGTTCCTGTTGAGGAGCTGCGCACACCGGACAAGTGGATATTGACCCAATACTCGCGCATGGTGGAGGAGGTCACGGAGCATTATGATACCTTCCAGTTCGACAAGGCCGTCCGCAAGATAGAGGCCTTCGCCTGGCACGTGCTGGCAGACCATTACATCGAGATGGTCAAGCACCGGGAGGACGACGCACTGTGCTATACGATGTACGAGATAGGTCTCGGCATAATCAAGCTGCTGGCCCCGATAACGCCCCACATCTGCGACGAGATTTACGAGCAGGTGTACAAGGAGCATGACGGCGCCGAGAGCGTCACCATTTCCCAATGGCCCGAGCCCATTCTCACAGACGACGACGAGGAGGAGAAGGGTGAGCTCGTCAAGGACATCATCAGCGCTGTCCGCAACTGGAAATCAGAGAAAGGCCTGGCCCTGAGCACGGAGATAGAGCTCGTGGAGGTCATCGGCCCGAAGGTCCAGTACCTGCTCGGCTGCGAGGAGGACATCGCCGCCACTCTGAAGACGAAGGACATATTACTGAAGGAAGAGGCCGATGTCGTAGAGGTCCCCACCGCCATCAAGCCGGTCCACGCAGTCATCGGGCCCCATTTCAGGGAGCACGCCAAGGAGATCAGTGACAAGCTGACGAACCTAGCCCCGGAGGAACTGGCTCCGGCTCTCGAAACCGGAGAATTGAGCATCCAATTATCGAACGGCGACACCGTCAAGATAGAGAAACACATGGTCGACATAGTCAAGACGCCGATGTTGGACGGCAAAGCGGTTCACTCGTTAACGGTCGGCGATTTGCTGGTTTTGATAGGTGAGTAGCGAAACAATAAAGAACTCGGATTGGCATATTGTATATCGATGTGGAAGAGGATATTCTCGGCAGCCGCAGGTATTCTGTTAGTTTTAATTCTATTATCCCCAATTAGTCAATCAGAGCATGATACACAAATGGATGCTACAAACCAGGCACTGATGAGAGTCTATATCAATGGCCCCTCGACAGCCTTCAAAGGCAGCCAGATTCAATTCCAAGTTTCGTACCTCAATGACGGCAATGAAACCGCATACAACGTACATCTGGATGTTACTTATCCGACTGGAATTTCCTACATTAATTCCACCATTCCCCCCGACAATTCAACTGATAATACTTGGACCTTAGGTGATATAATACCCGGAGGTTCGGGAAGCTTCTCAATTGATGTCTTTGTAGGCAATAACACGCCTGGAACCATCGTCACCAGAGTTACTGGTTATTATGATAATAGTGCTGGTGTTCCATATCCACCGACAGAATGTATAAAGGTAACTCAGATTCTTTATAGACCAGTCCGTAATATTGATACAGGCGATTTTTTCAATACAATAATGGAAGCAATTGATGATACAAATACAACAGATGGGCATACAATTGTGGTGGATGCTGGAATCTATTATGAGAAGGTAGTAATTGATAAATCGATAACCTTAATTGGGGCTGGAATTGATAAAACGATTGTTGATGCTCAATATCTTTCACGGTGTATCTGGGCACATGATACTACTTCTATTTACATCGATGGTTTCACATTTATTAATGGGGGAGAATTCGGTCCTGCGTACGCAATTGGTGGAGGAATGTTGATAATGAGTGAGTATTTTGAAATAAAAAACTGCAAAATCTCAAACTGTCTTGCCTTGGATGGTGGGGGCATATGCATAGGAGATGATCTTGAGGCAGATTCAACAGGAATTATTGAAGATTGCATTATATTGAATAATCAAGCTGGTAGGGGAGGAGGAATCCTAATTGGTGAATATGATTTTCACATTAAAGCATTATTAAAAAATTGCGTCATAGTAAATAACACTGCTAACTTGAGTAATCCATTCTACACATGGGGATTCGGTGGAGGCCTTGGAACATTGTTCTTTGAGAGTGTGTCTGTGAGGAATTGCATAATTCGAGATAATTACATCTGGAATAATAGTTTGAAAGTCGCTGATCAAGTTGAGGTAATTCAACCAACTTCGTTTTATCTCAATTATTCCAACATCCAGGATGGGTATAATGGAACTGGAAACATTGACCAGGACCCGATGTTTGTGGACCCGAATACCGAGGACTATCACCTTAGGCTATCATCTCCATGCATAGATGCCGGGGATCCCAATGATACTGTTCCTACTGGTGGCGGTTCAAGAATCGATATGGGGATGTATGAGTTTGACCAACTCGTATATGACATCCCGCTTGAATTAGGTTGGAATCTTGTTTCATTACCATTTGAGCAATATGATGAGTCGATTGATTACGTTCTCCAAACCATTGATGGCAAATGGGATATTATTCAAACATATGATTCAGTTAGTGGCGTCTGGATGTCTCATTCCACATTCAAACCAGATAGACTGAATGACATTAATGTGTTAAACCACAGCCAAGGTTTTTGGATTCATGTTACGGGCATGAATGTCACCTTAACGATTGCAGGATATGAACCGAGTTTCACAAGTATTCCATTATACACTGGCTGGAACCTTGTGAGTTACCCATCACGACTCAATGAAACAGTAGCCAACGCCCTGTGGGGCACTGGAGCAGATAAAGTAATGGTCTGCGATACATCAGAGCCTTATCACATCAAAGAGGTTGGACCAACCTATGTGATGGGCCCTGGAGAAGGGTATTGGGTGCATGTCCTTGCTGATACCGTTTGGACAGTCGATTGGTAATTAGGAAAGTTATTTACAACCTGCAATCAATCCATTCCCGGTGACCCCATGAAGCGCGATTTCATCTCCATCCTGGATTTCGAGAAGGAGCTCGAAGAGACCATAGACGTGGCTATCAACATAAA
>Ga0209536_100000613_pt1 | contig 57699 bp, 44 predicted proteins | sample DeeMarSeWOR28_12_FD_187461 | JGI IMG/M metagenome (GOLD analysis project Ga0209536, IMG submission 187461) | Marine sediment microbial communities from White Oak River estuary, North Carolina - WOR-2-8_12 (SPAdes) (version 2) | ecosystem: Environmental > Aquatic > Marine > Intertidal zone >... | reverse complement strand
TATTTACCCTTCCATTCAACCTCCGCTATTTTCGTTGGCGGAATCATGCAGAAAATTTTGGAACTCGCAATGAACAAAAGGAAAGCATCCGCGGAAGAAAAAACCAAGGCAACAAATATAGGCGTTCTTATGTCATCGGGATTAATAGCGGGCGAAGCCTTGATGGCAGTTATTCTTGCGTTCATTGTCCTATGGGCCGATATAGCAGAAAGTTCTTTTAAGTTAGCCAATTGGGGAGTAAAAAATCCGAGTGTCGTTGCCGGGTTGCTGGCATTCGCGGGTCTTATTTATCTGCTGGTTATAATGCCTATGAGAAAATCGAAATCCTAAAGATCAATTCATTACTATATGTAATCAAGGGCTGTCCTAACCGGACAGCCTTTTTTATTTAAATCGTATATATAATTAATGAAGAAATTTGTTATTAACAGAATGGGCATTAATTATATTAATCTGGTATTATGATTCCGATTAGAGATAAAATACCCTCCCGTACCTTTCCTTTTGTGAATATTGGCTTGATCATCATTAATGTAGTGGTATTCATGTATGAAATTTCCCTGGGACAGGAAATGGATACATTTGTGGGGGCTTTTGGAATAATTCCGGCGAAATCCATTTGGCTTGTAAATAATGAGCCGTTGAACCTGCTCGCACTGGTTTTCCCCTTTTTCACTTCAATGTTTGTCCACGGAGGGTGGTTTCACATTATCGGGAATATGTGGTATCTGTGGATTTTCGGAGACAATGTGGAAGATAGAATGGGACACGCCCGTTATTTGATATTTTACCTGCTGTGCGGTATCGGCGCCGGGCTGGCGCATGTCTTTTTTAATCAGACTTCCAACCTGCCCACTGTTGGCGCAAGCGGAGCAATAGCCGGGGTGATGGGCGCCTATTTAATGTTATATCCCCTTGGTAAAGTCCTTACCTTAGTTCCAATTTTCTTTTTCATTACTTTTATAGAGGTTCCGGCGTTATTTTTTCTGGGCTTCTGGATCATTCTGCAGTTCATCCAAGGAACGATTTCATCTTCAATTGCTCAGGATACCGGTGGAGTGGCGTGGTGGGCACATTTGGGAGGCTTTGTTATAGGAGCAATTCTGATTTTTGTGTTTAAAAAATATAAATACTGAATCAGCGCTGGAGAGGATAAGAGAGAGATGCCCGAAAAGATGAATCGAAAGAGCTAATGATTTGTTTAAGGAACAACATTTCTTTAAGTTTAAGTTAGAAAATTCGGATGTTCAAACATGATTGAAGAAAACACATTGAATGAAAAATCTTTTGAGTCAAGCGACTTGCCGGCCGACGAGGCAGGAGAGGAAAAGACATTATCCCAGATTAATGCTCGAATGAAGATTATTGAAATCTTAACCAAAGTAGAGACACGGCAAGCATTTACCGACAAACTTCTGGATAGGGAAATTGATGAGCTGAACGAAATTGACCGAGCCCTGGTGACCGAAGTTGTTAACGGGGTACTTCGCTGGCAATACCGATTGGATTGGATTCTGAGCCAGCTTTACGTGGGCGAATATGAGAACCTTATACCCGATGTGAAGAATAATCTAAGAGCTTCCACTTATCAACTGATTTATCTGGACAAGATCCCTGCTTACGCCGTTTTAAATGAAGCTGTTGAAATAGCCAAGACAAAATTCAATCAAAAGACTGCAAATCTTATCAATGCAATTTTGAGAAATTTTTTGCGTCAGCAAAAGAAATTGGAATATCTCGAAATGCAATTGGAGATTTTAGACCGGATAGCCGTCAGGTACTCCCATCCAAAATGGCTGGTTCAGCGCTGGATTGAATTTTGGGGGATTGATAACGTGGAGCCTTTATGTGAATACAATAACAGTCGTCCACGAATCTCCATTCGGATTAATCGGTTAACAGCAGATCCTGAATCGTTTTTAAAGACATTGGAAGAAAACAATATCGCATATGAAATTCACAAAGATTTCCCGGATTTCGTTTGGATCGACGATTTTTCAGAATTCAGGAAGCTGGACTTTTTAAGAAAAGGATGGGTTTCGGTTCAGGATGTGAGCGCCGGAATTCCTGTTATTTTATTGGACCCCCAAACGGGCGAAAGTATTCTGGACATGTGCGCAGCTCCCGGTGGGAAAGCCGGTTATGTTGCCGAGAGGATGCGCGATGACGGATTTATACTTGCCATCGAACGGCATTTTAGCAGGGCCAAGTTTTTCCATGAAAACCTGGCCAGGTTGGGTATTCGGATTACAAATATTATTTGTGCGGATTCACTCCAGCTTCCCGTAAAGATTCAATTTGATAAAGTATTGATTGATGCACCCTGCACGGGCTTTGGCGTTTTGAATAAACGGGTCGATTTAAAGTGGAAACGAACCATGCAGGATATCGAGAATATGAGAAAGCTGCAACTGCAATTATTGGAATCTGCCGCAAAAGCTGTTAAACCGGGCGGGATTATTATTTACAGTACCTGTACAATTGATCCTGATGAAAATGAAGGCGTGGTAAATGCATTCATAAATAGAAATACCGGATTCCGGTTGGAAGCTCCGGGAAATGTTCCCAAAGAATATCATTCCCAAAAATATTTTGTTCGAACTTTCCCCCACAAACATAATATTGATGGGACATTCGCAGTCAGGCTAAGGAAAATTCAGGATTAGTCTTCAACATTCTGGTTGAAAAACACTACACTTGGAAAATTCATTTGCTGCAAAATCAGACAAAATCTCCCTAAGAAGTCATTGGTAATAGAAAATCACTGATTATTTCTTCCAACATAATTTCAACTAAACATCGATCCTCGCACTCCAGACAACCTCATTCATCAAATAGCTCACTCTGTTGTAAATTCATAATTTTTTAATATAATGCCTTCAAACAATGAACTTCTATTTTTTGAAAATATTTTGAAATAATGTTAGCTGCATCAAAAGCTTTAAAATGCAATTCCCGAATATTCAGCCGAATTGAACTTAGGCACACATTTTGTGTTTCAGTTATTCGCTTCAAATAGTTTCTTTAAGGAAGAATAACAAGGGGAATATTTTTACTCGAATATCAAGAAAAATTTTCAACAATCGATAATATATTCGCCTATCAGAAACCGTCCGCACAACGTGGGCGAGAAAGAAGTTATGGAAGTTCAAACAACACACAGATTCAGAGATGACTGGCTGGCTCAAGCGCTCCTCAATCATCAGATTATAGACAACAATCTCTATGAAGAGTTAAAGGTGCGCTTCTCTGAAGAAGAATATTTTATAGATGTGCTTACCGAAAATGACTTCCTTGATATTTCCGAAATTGCGCTATTCCTGGAAAATGTGCTTCAACTTACCAGTGTTAACTTGGATAAGATTAATATTCCCGCAGGCGTCATTGAGCTCTTGCCTGAAAAAGTTTGTCAGAGTTACCTGCTGATGCCCTTAGGCCTGGACGCCGGTAATGTTATAAATATCGCCACGTCAAACCCTTTTGATTTAGAAGGGGAACAAGCTGTTGAGAATATGACCGGAAAGTATGTTAAGACCTTTTTCGCATTTAAGGATCAAGTTCAGAGAAAGATAAATGAATATTACTCACCTGACAAATTCATTGATTCCATTGTAGATAGGGCGCAAATACAAAAGAAAGTGAAAATTGCTTCAGATACCGGTTCGGAAAAAGATGCGTCATCAGTCGTAAAGCTCCTTAATTTAGTTTTGGGTGATGCGATAGACAAGGATGCAAGCGATATTCATATCGAACCCAAGGACAAATCGGTTCAGGTGCGTTTCCGCGTCGATGGAGTGCTCCGCAATATTCTTGAAGTGCCCAAAACAACTCATCAATCCTTAATTAGTCGCATTAAGATTATTTCCAATTTGGATATTGCGGAAACCCGCAGGCCCCAGGACGGTAAGTCTAAGATAATTGCAGATGACCGAGATGTGGATTTGCGAATCTCAATCTTGCCCACAAACTTCGGCGAAAAAGCAGTTATCCGAATTCTTGACAAACGCAAAGCGAATGTTTCCTTTCCCACGCTTGGAATTCGAGGGAAGAATTTGGATTTGCTGGAACAGTGTTTTGCCTTTAAACAGGGAATTGTGCTGGTAACCGGACCCACGGGTTCGGGAAAAACTACCACACTGTATGCCGCATTAAATAGAATTCGCTCCACGACAAATAATATCCTGACCATCGAAGATCCAATCGAATATCTGATCGAAGGTATAAGCCAGGTTCAGGTTAACGAAAAAGCTGGTGTGACGTTCGCCACCGCCCTGCGTTCCTTTCTGCGACAGGATCCCGATGTAATGCTCGTTGGGGAGATTCGGGATAGGGAAACTGCTGAGATTGCAGTTCAGGCTGCATTGACCGGGCATCTTGTGCTTAGCACTGTTCATACCAATGATACCTTTTCAACAGTAACAAGATTAATTGATATGGGTGTAAAACCCGCAAAAGTCTCCGACTCGGTGCAGGCAATCATTGCGCAACGATTGGTGCGTCGTCTCTGCCCGGAATGCAGAGTGGAGCGTGACCTAACTGAAAAAGAGAGAAAGCTAATTCCTATATTGCAGAGACTTGGGTACCCCACCCGTTTCTATCATTCCAAAGGATGTCCTTCCTGTGGGTTCAGCGGTTACAGAGGGCGCATTGGAATTTATGAAATCCTGGTACTTAGCAGCCAATTAAAAGAAATGATCGCGAAGGGTGCGCCGATTTCTCAACTCCGGGCATTGGCGCGAAAGGAAGGTTTCAGCAGTTTGTACGAAGACGCACTTTCCTTAATTACGGAAGGCATAACGGATTATGATGAAATATTCCGTGTAATTAATCCGGATTATGAAGCGAAAGAATTGCGAGATCCTCCTGTGAAACCCGACGCGCAAGTTGATGCCGCACCGGGAACCGATATAAAAACAGACCAACATCCTCCACAAAGAAGGGAGAGCATTGACATTTTACAAACGCCAAAAAGAATTCTTATGGTTGAAGATGCCCGGGAAATGCGTGTTCTGGTGAAAAGGCTTATTGAAAAGAAAACGAAATGGGAATTTTTTGAGGCCGAAGATGGGAAGAAAGCATTGGAGATAGTAAGCAAATTTAAACCGGATGTAATTGTACTGGATGCCATGATGCCCGAAATGGATGGTTTTGAATTTTTGAAAATTCTCAGAAATGACCTTTCAAATGCGATGATCCCGGTAATCATGTTAACCGCAATGAAAGAGGTTGATACTGAAGTCAAGGGATTTGAATTAGGTGCTGACGATTTCGTGGGCAAACCGTTTAATGCTAAAATTCTTTTTGCTCGAATTAAAAGACTGCTTACTCGATCTCCCGTTAAACAACCTGCCAATTATAAGCCGTCCCAGCAAAAGACTTCAAATTCGAAAAATAAGATCGACCTCAAATTGGTATAAAATGATGCTGGAAATCGGATCTCTGATATTTATAGCAGGCGCAATATTGGGAAGTTTCTTAAATGTCTGCATCTATCGTATTCCCAAGAATATTTCATTATGGAAACCCCGTTCACATTGTCCAACTTGCAGAAAACCCATACCCATTTATTTCAATATCCCTATTATTTCCTGGATTCTATTACGAGGTAAGTGCCGCAATTGTAAATCCAACATATCTTTGCGATATCCTTTGGTGGAGAGCTTGTCGGGTCTGTTTGCCTTGCTGACTTTTCTGCGCTTCGGCCTTTCCGGTGAATTCGTCATTTTCATAATCTTTATCTACTTCTTAATAGTCATCAGCTTTATTGACATTGACACTAAGCTAATACTTAACAAATTGCTGGTTTTGATGTTAGCCATCGGAATCGCCCTGAATCTTATTTTCAAAGTAATATCCTGGCAAGATGCCCTTCTCGGGATTATTGCCGGCGGTGTGTTCATGATTTTGATCAGTCTTTTGGGAAAAGTCTTTTTCCGGAAAGAAAGCCTGGGAATGGGAGACGTAAAATTGGCGGCAGTAGCGGGTTTCTTCTTAGGATGGAAGATGATTTTATTTGCCACTTTCTTTGGTTTTTTCCTATCTCTACCAGTCCTAATTATATTAATGGCTATGGGAAAATTAAAATTTGGTCAGTATATACCTTTAGGACCTTTCCTGGCAGTAGCTTTAATAACATTTGTGTATTGGGGAGAGATTATTGTGGAATGGTACTGGAATACCTTTGTGGTAAAAGGAATATAATGCTGATAAGGATTTATTGATATGCCAACATATAAATACAAAGCTATCAACCCCGAAGGCAAAATGCTTGATAGCACAATTACAGCTTCTGATAAAGATGAATTGGTTCGCCACCTCCAGAAACTGGATTTAATCCCCGTTAAAATCCAGGAGAAAGAAACGGCCAAAAGCGTCCAGAGAAAGTTTGGAAAAAGGATAAAGACACACACTATTATTCTATTCACAAAACAGCTTCATACTTTGCTCAAATCCGGTGTACCGATATTAGCCTCATTAAATGCCATAAAAGAACAAAGCCCCCATCTCGGATTCAAACGGATGGTTGAAATGATTTCCAAGGATATTGAACAGGGAAGTAAGTTATCTGAAGCTCTTAGCAAGTTTTCGAAAGTGTTTCCTCCTATATATATAAATTCTGTGAAAGTGGGTGAAGTGAGCGGAACATTAGACTCAACACTTGTCTATCTTCATCAATATTTAGACCAGGAAGTGAAAGTACGTAAGAACGTCAAAAAAGCATTCCGGTATCCCATATTGGTAATCTCCGGTTTGATTTTCGCCTTTGTCATTTTCATCACCATGGTTATTCCGGCCTTCATTCCACTCTTTCAATCATTTACCATAGAGCTTCCGCTGCCAACCCGCATACTGATTTGGGTTCATGATGTGATTCAAAGCCACGGTATACTTTTGATATTGGGATTCGTTGGATTAATAATTGCGCTATATTTCTATAAAAAAACGCCCCAGGGTAAGTATAATTTTGATTACTTTTTGCTAAAACTGCCGATCATGGGAAGCCTGCTTAATAAGGTGAGCATTTCTCGATTTGCCAAGATTTTTTACACGATGAATCGAACCGGCGTTCCGGTAATTCAAACGTTTAAACTACTTGAGAATAATTTGGAAAACGAGGTTTTTAGACGGGAGATGAGTGTCATTTTATCCAAAATAAAAAAAGGGCAGGGAATAGCGAACTCATTAAGCCAGAGCCCGCTGTTTACGCCATTTATTGTTGAAATGGTTGCAATCGGAGAGAAAGCAGGTTCGTTGGATGATATGCTCGATAGTGTTTCGCAGTATTATGATTCAGAAGTCAACGAGACAATCGATAATATGACTTCGATGATTGAGCCGGTGATTACAGTTTTATTAGGTGGTATGGTTTTGATTTTTGCGCTGGCAATCTTTTTGCCCATGTGGGATTTAATTGGGGCTATTAGGTAGTAGTTAACTTAACTAATTATTTTATTAACTAAATTAAGGAGTGTAATTATGAAGAAGTTCTTGCTGAATCAAAAGGGATTCACGCTTATGGAATTGGTTGTGGTAATCATTATCCTGGGTATCTTAGTCGCAATTGCTTTGCCAAGATACTTTTCTCTCACGGATAGTGCTCAGCTGAGTGCTTGTCGGGCAAACATGAAATCCATTGAAGCTGCTATAATGATGGAATATTCTGACCGGCTTTTAGCGGGTTCAGGAGATACACTCGCTGATGTGGTTAGCGATTATAATACCGATCCTACCGCATTCTTTGCCAATGACCAGTCACCACAGGAACCCGCTGGCGGAAGCTATACCGTTTCGGAAAGTGGTGGTCAATTGACAATCACGTGTTCCGAAGGACATACGTTCTAAGTAATAACTGAGTTATGCTAATGTGTATGGTTGGAGAGGCAAAAATGATTTACTTGTTAAAAGACCAGCGGGGCATCTCATTATTCGAAATAATAATTCTTATTATTATCGTCGGAGTTGCCCTGCCCTCTCTATACACATTAAATGGAATTATAGCCAGATATCACGCAAAGGATGAGATCATAATCCAGGCTACAAGTTTGGCGGATTCAAGAATGGAAGAAATAATTTCATTCAAAAAGGAAAATGATGATTGGAGCAACTATATTAGTAATTATGACCAAACCGAATCCTTACCCAAAGGATTTACCAGAATAACAACGGTAACATCGGTGAGTGGCTGGGGAGCAGAAAGTCTGAATGCTTATCAAATTGAAGTTACTGTTTCGCATACGGAATTGGAAAATGGTTATAGTTTAACGGCCATGTTGGCAGAGTAAGCAACAATAATATAAGAATGAAATGCGGAATATTAGAAATACATTAAGGTTCTTTAGACATCAGGATGGATACACCTTAATGGAAGCGGTCCTTGTAATTCTCATTATATCTATTCTTTCTTTTGTGGTGGTAGATATCATTTATATACAAGCCGTCAATTTCAATACGGTGTTTAATCGCTCAATTTTATTATCGGAATGGAGAAAGACATTAGCTCAATTACGTGTGGATGTGCAGGAAATAGCCCCCGATAATATCACCGCAATGAATAATGACCGGCTTACATTCAATGATTTTGATGGACAAACAATTGATTATGAATATACCTCAAATATTTTAAACCGGAATGGTGTTAAAGTCGCTGAGTGGGTGCAATCGGATCCCTTTCAGTATCTGGATGATAATCAAATTGTCACAACCGATTCAGACAGCCTGGCTTTTATTCGGGTCATACTTGATTTTAATCGAAATGGGAAAACTGTTCAATTATCAGAATTACTTTATATTCGAAATTAAATTTTTGAAGCTGTTTTAAGCAAAAGTGATAGAGTAAAAGGATTTTCAAATTTTATAGGGAGATTTGTTATGCGGCAAATTCGATTTAGATCCCAGAATGGGGCTTTTCTAATTGGTGCTCTTGTTCTTGTTGCTATTGTAGGTGTTGCGGTAATTGCTGTAGCAACCTTAGTAGTTACTCAAAACCAGGCGCAACAGACATTTATTAATGAACGCAAGGCGTTTTATGCCGCCGAAACAGGAATTGAATATGCCCAAGCAGTATTGGCCGATAGTGTAAACTGGCGTGATGGTGCCTCCAATGAGCCGATCGGGGATTCAAAGTACTCAATAAATGTAGAAGATAAAGTAGCCGATCCGACGCTGGTTGATACTTTAAGAGTTACTTCGATTGGTACTCTTGGGAACATCCAAAAGCCTATCCAGGTCTTTTTGCAAAAATTCACAAGTACCTGGCCCTATGGAGTCACCGCTGGGAAAAAAGTCTACTTCAATTCTGGAACCTCGTCCAGTAATACAATTAATGGGGATATCCATGCCAACGAAGAGGTTTTGCTCGATCCTACCAAATACACTGTAAATGGAACTGTCACCACAGCACCCCCAACAGTCGACTTGCCAATTATAGATTGGAACTTATTTAAAGATGCAGCCATCGCTGCGGGCCAGTATGTGGTTGGAGATAAAATCTTTTCTCCTTCTGGCAGTCCTTACACTGGTACTTGGTACGTGACGGGCGAAGCAAGATTACAGAATAATGCCGTGGTAGATGGTGGAGCCATTGTCTCAGAATCCAATATCTGGATTGAAGGAAACAACCTTTTATTGCTTATTTCTGCTACTGGAGATTTGCCCGCTCTTCTGGCAATGAACGATATAATAATAGAAAAAAATAATACTGACGTAGCTGGTTTTATTTATGCCGGTCATGACTTAAATGTAAAAAAAAATAATTGTACGGTTACGGGTGGTGTAGTGGTGGGAAACAATATAACATGCGCTGGCAGCAACTTTAATGTGACATATGATTCAACTTTTACAACTCTATTGCCGGGGGTCGATTTCGGTGATGCGGATGTTGACTCATTAATATTCATGAGATGGCAGAATTAGAAATTCAAAAAATTCTATTAAGCAGACCCAGTTATGACGATAATAACTTCTAAAATTATCCAATTGATACCAGAGAATTTATACAAATGGAAAAAGACAAAGCAGAAAAGAACCTGAATCAGAATAAGTCATCGAAAAAAAAAAGCACTGCAAATGAGGTACAAGCAACGTCGGATGCAGCTAAGGTTCCAGCCAGCGAGACCAAAAGAGACAGTGAGAAAAAAGAAATTAATCCTGCAAACACCCTAAGGGTCAAAAAATCCGAAATTGATGAACTTAGAATCTTCAATCAGTTTAATACAAAACTGAATTTTGCTAAGAGAATTAATGCCCATCGCTGTTTAGTTCTCGATATTGATAGTGATAAAATCTGCTATATTAAGATTAAGAAATCAGGCCAAAAGATTCAGGTTGAAAAATGTGGTATACAGACTTTAGATGCGGGGATGGATCGGTTCAAAACTATGCAGCTAGCACTTGTCAATTTGAAATCGCGAATTTATAAGCATGGGATGAAAGTCTATGTTAGTTTCTACAGCCCCGATATAAATATTCGCCAGATTATCGTCCCCAAAACCAAAAAGAAATCTGATTTAGAGAGCGCGATTTTCTTCAAAAACCAAAATGATCTACCCAATTTCAACAGCGAATCCATATGGAATTATCAAATTCTGGAGGAATTTTCAGCAGAAGGGATAAAAAAACTCAAAGTTCTGGTCACCGCTATCCCCTTTGAAGTTGTCCGAATGTATATGGAAATATTGATTGATATTGGACTGAGCCCGGAAAAATTGGTGCCAAGACCCTTTGCTGTTGCGGCGGCTTATAATGCCATGATCCCTGAACGGGATAATGATCTGGTGGTGGTTATTTCAACTTTCTTTACTCAGATGTACTATTTTCGCAATGGTAAATTGCAATTCTTCCGTAACGCCGCCCTGGGCGTTTCAAATATTCAAAAAGCAATGGAAGAAAAAAATAACGGTTCACTATCGGCGGATGACGAGCTGAGTAAATTATCAGAGAGAAAAGAATCGATTCTGAAGACAGATATATCCACCTCAATAAAAGAAAGGTTGTTAAAAAAGGTAAAAGAGAGCAAAGCGGAGGAAAGCTCTGTCATAAAAATGCTTTATTCAGAGATAAAACGTTCTATTGATTATATAAACCTTACCTATCCCACCGACAAGGTTAAGCGAACATTTGTCACCGGAAGCGGAATTCAAGTAAAAGAAATAATGTCATATCTGCAAAAGCAGTTCAACGATTCAATTGTATTGTTAAAACCACAATTCTCATCAACGGAAATTAATACAAATCGGTATGGTGAGTATTTCACTGCTTTGGGGACCTCCTTGCAGGTTGGGAAAGAATTTGATACAATTCCCGCTCAATATAGGACTTCACAAGTTTTTAAGAATGTAAATATTTTATTGACTACCCTTTTGTTTCTAAGCATCGCGGGCGCCGTGTCCTTTTCTTCCTTTCAAAAATACGATTTTATAAGAAATCAAAATAAGCTGGCCCAACTCGGACAGCAATATCAGGTATTAAATCCGATTCAAGCGAAATACAACGACACGGTTGCCAAATACAACGATGTTCAGAGGGACAAGAATAACCTTTTGGGATTTGTCAAAAAGACGCCTGAATTATTAGAAGTATTACGATTGTTCAGCAACGAAACACCGCCCTTCATTATTCTGAACGAAATGAATTTTGAAGAATACGTGCCCCCTAAGTCAAGTCAGAAAACCAAGGGGGACACCAAAAGCTACAAATATCTCATTACACTATCCGGACAAATTAAGAGCGATTTTCAAATGGGGGACGTGGTGCTGATAAATTTCATGAGCCGGCTAAATGATTTGAATTATTTTAAGGAAATAAAATTAACTAATAAGCGAAAAGAAATAGACAAAGATTTATTTGAGTTCTGGTTACAGTTTTTCCTTTAGGGGATTTGTATGTTGCGAAAAAAGTTTTCATACATTCTTTCAATACTCTTACTTACCATCTTGGTGGTATGGTTTGTCTTCTTTTATTATCCGAAGAGTATTGAGATAGACAAGATCAAACTTCAAATTAAGGAAATGCGACACGATTTGGCTTCAGCCAGTCAAGCCAATGTCGATATACAAAAGATCGAAAATAAACTTCTTGAGGAGGAAAAAGCCCTCGAAGAGGCCCGTTCAAGATTTGTTGAAAAGGATGATCTGGCAACAGTGTCCAGGAAAATAGAAGATTTTGCAAGAGGATACAATTTAAAGTTAACGGATTTTGCGCCTGTGTTCGAAGACTATTTTGCTGACACAAGTAAGAACGAGATTAAGGTATTACCTTTGGCCATAACAGTCCGTGGTAAGTATTTGGATATCGGCAGGTTCACTGAAAATCTGGGAAGTTTACCTTTTTATCTGGAGCCAAAAGGAATCATGATTCAGCGGTTTTCACCCGCGAGTAATGATCTAAAAGCTACTATTTCCAGTCAATTATACTCCTGGAATCATTAGAAAGGCGAGTCAAGATGTCATCATTAGCAAAAGGACAAAAGCGATTATTGGTTGTTATGGCAGTGATATTGGCTTACGGAATCTTTGATGTAATAAACAATAAGGATAGCTATTTCAGTTATTATGGCGGCAAAAAGAAAGGCAAAAAAACTGCACAAACAAACGTCGTTAATCTGAATGTCCCGGAAATAAAAAAGACCTCGACGCGTAATGCGAAATATTTTCAGACTTGGGGTGATGATCCTTTCTACAACCAAAGGTTTGTGCGTCGACGCTCAGCTCCAGTGATAGCACAGACCGAAGTGGAATTGAATTTAAAAGCCATCAGTTATAATGGTGAGAATTCTGTAGTAATGATAAATGATCGGGTGTTAATGGCCGGCGATGTTATAGATGGTTATCAAGTTGTGAAAATTGAGCCGACCAGAGTCACATTAAGTAAAAATGGCGTAAATAAAACATTAACGTTAAGATAATATTGGAGCAGAGATGATGAGCGCACGGAAAACCTTTCAATTAATAATTGCGATTCTCCTTCTTAATATGAATTTGGTAGCGTCAGATATTGATGAAAAATTAAATATGCAAGTATCCCCTAAATTTGTTGGCGCTTCAATTCAAGAAGTTTTAAGGGTTCTCAGCCGTCAGTATTCATTAAACATGGTCGTTGGGGATGAAATAAGGGGTAGCGTTACGGTTCAGCTTGACAACGTTACTCTGTCGGACGCACTCAATGCCGTCCTCAAATCACATGGGTATCATTATGTTGTGGATAACAACGTAATATATGTAAAATCCTTTGATCAGGAAATTAATGGTGAACTTTCTGCTAAAGTCTTTTCCTTAAAATATTTGGATGGCTTTAATTTAAAAGCAACGTTGGAGCCGCTCCTATCTTCTAAGGGAAAAATCGAACCCCTTATTTCTGAAAGGGTAAAGGAGGAAGTTAATCAGCGCTCGGATATTATAGTTGTCACAGATCTATGGGAAAATATTAGAACTCTTGAAAATGTCATTCAAACCATTGATGTCCCTTCCAGACAGATACATATAGAAGTCCGTTTGGTAGAAGTATTAATGTCCAATGAAAAACAAGTCGGAATTAATCTGCCCAAGCAGGTCGAAGTGTCCCTAACCGGCGCTGAGACAACTGCCCCGATCTCAAAAGCACAGCAAAGTAGCGCCCAGCAAAGGTTTTTGTCTGCATGGTATGAACTCCCTGAAATTGACGATAATTTCAGGTGGGGTGTTCTTACTGTTGATGAACTGAAAGCAGGTTTGGATTACCTGGCAAGGGATAATAACTCGCGAATAGTATCCAATCCTAAAGTAACAACTCTCAACAACAAAAGAGCAAGCATTAAGATTGGAACCGAGATACCCATACAGGAAGTATCCCGCGGAGTTGGGGGCGATTTAATATCTTTCAGATACAAAGAAGTGAATCTGAATTTAGATGTCATTCCCCGTGTCAATGAAAATAATCTGATTACGCTTGATGTTCATCCTATGCTTGAAGAGATAATAGGCTTTACGGGTCCAGCCGATTATCAGCAGCCTATTACCTCCAAACGGGAGGTTGAGACAACAGTCACGGTTAATGATGGAGAAACTCTCGTTTTGGGCGGACTGATTAAAGAAACAAATACTAAAGTAGTAGAAAAAGTCTGGCTGTTAGGTGATATTCCACTTCTAAAATATTTGTTTAGTACCACCTCAACTAAAAAGGAAAAGACAGATCTGTTAATTTTTATCACACCCAAAATTATGTAGCGACTTTGATTTCAATCCTCGGGATGCAGTGAACATGAATGATGAAATGATAAAAGAGATACTGAAGTTTGCAGTTCAAAACCATGCATCGGATGTTCATTTAAGCAGTGGAATGCCACCAATCATTCGAATACTTGGCGAGATAAAGAAAGTGGAAATGGAGAAATTAGATGTGGTCGTTTTAAAAGAGCAATTGATGCTTCTGCTAAATGATCAACAAAAAAAACATTTCAACGAATTTAACGAGATTGATTTAGCAGTAAATATACCCGAGGTTGCCAGATTCCGTGTTAATATATTTCAACAATTCCGAGGCATGAGCGCCGCTTTTAGAATTATTCACCATAAGATCCGGTCCATCGACGAATTATTATTCCCCGAAATTGTTAAGAGCATTGTACGCCAGAAGAAAGGGTTGATTCTGGTAGCAGGTCCCACTGGATCGGGAAAATCTACAACTCTGGCCTCAATGATACATGACATAAACTCATCTAGACGCGAACATATTATCAGCATTGAAGACCCAATTGAATATGTCTATGAACCGAAAAACAGCTTAATTCATCAAAGAGAAGTCGGCATACATACCGGCTCATTTGCTTCTGCACTTCGAAGCGCCCTACGTGAAGATCCGGATGTGATCCTTGTGGGGGAAATGAGAGATTTGGAAACAATCACTTATGCGCTAAGAGCTGCTGAAACAGGACATTTGGTTTTATCGACATTACACACAAATTCTGCCGCTGAGACAATTGACCGAATTGTCAGCGCTTTTCCGGCAAACGAAAAGCTTCAAATCCAAAATATTTTTGCAAATACGCTGATCGCAGTCATCTCGCAGAGACTGGCTCCCATGGCCACAAAGCATGATCGGATTGCGATCATGGAAATACTTGTTGCTACAAAAGCAGTTAAAAATTTAATTCGTGAAGGGAAATCACATCAGATTGAATCCGCCATTCAAACCGGCTATGAATTTGGAATGCAGTCATTTGAAAGAAGTTTTGAGATGCTTCAACACAATAATTTGATTTCGCCGCAATTAGAACTCAAGGATTATGTTTAAATCGTTCAGGAGGTAATCTTGAATAAGTATATCTCGATATTTATTATCATAGTTATTGGCACATTTCTTTTCACTTGTGCGGAAGACACCAATGTCAGGGATTTGGCTATCTTAAAGGGAAAGGTTTATTTTGTTGAAAACTCCAGTTCGCCTCAGCCATTGGCGGGCGCCACAGTCAGCGTAAAGAGTCATTTTGCCCAAAGTCAGACCAACTCAAATGGCGCCTATGAGCTTAATATTGACTTGAGCAGTGAGGAAGGATCGGTTGAGGTTGAATTAGAGGTTACGAAAGCCGGATATGAGACCAAGACAACATCGGTCACAGCACAAAAGGGAGAAACAACCTTAGTTCCGGATTTCACCCTTCTGCAGATCTATTCTGATACAACTGTTTTAGGAGACACGATTTCCGGTGACGCAGCTCATATAAGTGTCGATGGAAGTCATTCTTCTCACATTTATGTGCAAAGTTCAGGATTACAAGAAACCGCCAAAATCAATTTTGTAGTTACCGATGATGAGGGTCGCCTGGTTGATAGCACGCACAGCGTTTTGGTACACTTCAGAATTCTAAATGGCCCCAATGGTGGAGAATACTTAGAGCCTGACTCGATGCGAACGACAAATGGTCAAGTTTATACGGTGCTAAATAGCGGTACAATCGCCGGCCCTGTGCAGCTTAATGTTTATGCCGAAGTGAATGGACAGACTATAAAAGCGCTACCCATCAGAATCGCAATCTATGGCGGCTTGCCGGATCAGGATCATTTCAGTCTGGCGGTTGATAGACTAAACATTGCCGGGAGAGTCCATTTTGGTATTATCGATAATATCACTGCTTTTGTGGGCGATAAGTTTAGCAATCCTGTCGCACCGGGCACTATTGTTTACTTTTCCACCGATTACTGCATTGTTGAAGGCGCAGCAGTAACCGATGAATTAGGACAGGCAACAGTGCGTTTTGAAAGTGCAGGTCCACTCCCGCCCAATCCAATCGATAGCACGTTTGCTCATATAACTGCCTGGACTTTTGAAGATACGGTACTCAAGTCTACGATCAATGCAAAAACCAGAATCTTGCTATCGGATGTTACAGCTCCGGTACAGATTTCTCCAACTTCATTTACATATACGGCGGTAAATAATCCCGTGGCGTTTAACTATGTTGTTCAGGATATATGGGGCAATCCCTTGGTTGGAAATACAAATATCAAAGTAAATTCGACTGCCGGAAGTCTTTATGGAGATGTGAACATCAATTTAGTTGATACTCAGTTCCCCGGACCAGGTAGTACGGATTTTCAATTCTTTTGGGCTCCGGGCGACAGTCTGAAGGACCCGCAAGTCTTTATAAGTATTACAGTCGATCCCCCACCCGATGGCAATGGATATCGATCGGTTGGAATATCCGGCACAAGAAACTGGTAATCCTTCGCTAGAAATCAAAATTTCAATGTATCCCCTGTCATTCTGTGGCAGGGGATATTTATTTTGTGGCCTTTCAACAAAGTTACTCCTCACAGGAGGTTGGTATTTGTGCGCTGCAAATTGGGGCGGAGAACAGACTTGGATGCGGTCTTATGTTGGGACTGGAGAGAAAGCGTAACGGTGAAGAACTATTTTATCAATACCATCTTCTTCAAATCCTCGAAATAATCTTTGTTTGAAAAGGTTAAAAGCTTCACAAAATAAATCCCGCTGCTAACCGTTTCACCAAAACCATTTTTCCCATTCCAGACAATGCGGTAAGTATCAGGTTGCAATTGTTCATTCACCAGCGTTCTGACTTTTTCTCCCAAATTATTATAGACTTCTAATTTCACATCACTGGTGACCGCAATATGAAAACGGATGGCGGTGGTGGAATTAAATGGATTGGGGTAGTTTTGCTCAAGTTCAAAGCCTTTGATCGAGTTATTGACGATATCCGCAAAACCGGTGGTGTTTGTCAAAACAAAATCCAAAACAAGCGGTAAATGGTCCGAGGCAATTTCAACATCGTCTGATTGGAGATTATGAGCCGCCAACGAATCTGCTGACATTGCCGGAGTAAATAGAACAAATTTTTTGACCGATTCGATGACGCTATCACTGAAAATCATATAATCCAATTTACCTGGACTGTAAGAACTGAAGGGCGAATACCAGGTGTAGAAAAAAGGAATGTCGGTGGATCGTGGTAAGATATGATCAAAATCGCTATCGTCCCAATCCGGAGGAAAGGGGTTGCCGAATTGCCCGGTGTTGACAATATCCCCGGTCAACAGGGTGATTAACTGCTGCGCATAACCCACCAAATTTAAGTCTCCTATTATCATCATAGGTGTATCGGTTGGCAAGGTGATAATGCCACCGGGATTTTTGGCGTCCCGGATAAAAGCCATGATCGCGTCCGCCTCCCACTGACGCGCGGTATTATTGCTGCTGGCAGGAAGATGCGCAACAATCAGCAGTAATTGACTACTTATGACAGGGTTCAAATCAATAATGAATCCACCATTCCCTTCGATTTGATATGAGCTTAAAATGGGAAAGCAGCTAACCACAATATTATCGGGACCACCTTTGGCGCCGTACCATTGTTGTCCCGGTGAGGGTAGTATGGTTTGGACTTGATTCGCTGTTTCGGAAGCGCTGTGGTTATAGATTTCCTGAAAGCCGATAATAGCGGGTTCAATTGCCTGCAAAATGCGGGTAAAAGCCGGAAGTCTGCTCGACTCAAACAGTCCATCTGATAACACATTATAAGATAATACGCGAAAGGAATTGGCCTCATTCCGTCTAATGGAAATTGGCGTCAGCGGTGGTGGATATTGAGCGGCAAGAGTGAAAAGAACGCCGCCGGGTGAGTCCGGCAAGTGGTCCTGCCCCGCCCCCTGATCAATAAATACAACCCGGATGGTGTTGCCACCAAAGAGTGGGTTCTGGTTATCCGGCTGAGCATTTCTATCAAGGGCAATTTCAAATTCCGTGGAGGAAATGGTTGGCATTGTAACCAGACCAATGTTTCTGTGAGTGATGGGAAATGAGTTTGATCCGACTTTAAAAAGTCCGTTTCTGGTTCCAAATGTCCATTGAAGTTCCGCACCAATACCATGTATGGCTATACCGGTGTTGGCATTGTCATCAGTATCCAGATAAAGCGTGATGTTATTCAGATCCTGAATATTGATTTCACCCCCGACTTCAATTCGTAAATAAAGGTAATCTGCGTCGTTGGTCACCCACAGCCTGCCGAAATCAAGGTTTCCGCTCTGTTGATCCCCCAGCGGATCGGAATATAATGGAAATAAAGATTGCCAATCTTCAAACTGACCATCCATGAAAATCTGAGGCGGCTGGGCGAAAATAAGTACCGGAAAGATTATTAAAGTTATTAGAAAAGTGATGGATTTTGCCATCATTCGGATACCCATTCTGCTAATCATTTTAGAACAAAATCGGCAACTACGGGAAAATGATCGGATGCATTCAACGCATCGTCAGCATCCAGACCGTACGCGGCTAAGGAGTCAGGAGATATGGCTGGCGTAAACAGCACAAATTTCTTCACCGGATCAATTACGCTGTCGCTGTAAATCATAAAATCCAATCTCCCCGGGCTGAACGAAGCATTAGGATCAGACCATGTGAGAGCAAAAGGAATATTTGTACAGTAAGGAAGAAGATCCGCAAAGTCGCTGTTATCCCAATCAGGCAAAAAACGGGATCCAAATCGCATTGTATCTTGAATATCACCATTCAAAAGAGTTCTTAATTGCTGAGAATCGCCCACCAAGTTCAAATCGCCAAGAATAATAATTGGGGTATTCTCTATTAGCGGAATTTCTCCCTTCGATTTTTTTGCCTCTCGGATAAATTGCATCAGGGCATCGATTTCATTCCGCCGACCCTCGTTATTGCCACAGCAGGGCAAGTGAGCGCCAATAAGCAGGAGTTTGGATTCGAATTTGGGATAGAGATCGATCAGAAATGCGCCATTCCCGTCAATGGTTGTGCTGTCTTCAATCGCATATCTGCTTATGATAATAACATCCTGCCCGCCTTTCATGGAAAACCAATGCTGTTTTTCGGATGAAGGTATTATCTCCTCAATTTGCCGGAGAGCTGCCTCCGAATCGTAATTATAAATTTCCTGGAAGACCATGATTTCCGGATGAATCGTTTGAATGATTCTCGACATAGCGGTAAATTGATCCGCCTTGAACAGTCCGTCCAGGAGCGCATTATAGGTCATTATCCGAATACTGTTTGGATTATTCTTCTTTATCGATACCGGCGGCAGACGCCGTGGAACCTCGTCCCAAAAGGTGTATTTGACGCCGCCTGGTTCGTCAGGCAATACATCTCCGCCATCAACCTTATCCATTATCATCAGCCGAATAGTCTTCCCGGGAAAAGCCGGCGATTTTTTGTCGGGCAGGCTTTTTCGGCTTATTGCAATTTCAAATTGGTTGCAAGTGACGGTGGGAAAAGTTACCAAACCGATTGAGAAGTGCGAAATACTGATTGTATCTGAATTGGAAAAGAATACGCCTTCCCGATTTCCGAATTCATAAATCAGATCCGCGCCGATTCCATGGACCTGCTTCCCTGAAACAGCGTTATCATCAGTATCCAAAAACAATGTCAGTTCATTATCATCCTGGATATTAATTTCAGCGCCAACTTCTATTCTGAAATAGAGATAATCTGCATCGTTGGTGATCCATAATTTTCCAAAATCCAGACGTCCGGTTTGCAGATCACCCGCCTTGTCTTCATAAACAGGGGATAAACGCTGCCAGTCTATAAACTGCCCATCCATATAAATCTGATCAATAGGACGGGAACAAGCTGTAATGAAAAAGAGAATGAAGAGAATATTTATTTGAACGAAAAAATATTGTGGTTTTAACATTGGTAAATCTTAGAAGTTACTGTCAGCGGACCATTTCGGCATCGTTCAGCACCGCTGTGAACAAATACTCGAATACTTAAACACTTGAACACACTCTGCCACATGGTATTAAACCATCTTCTGCCGCTTGATCAAATATCTTAAAATAGCCTTATCGAAGCTTTCATTGGTCATAATATTCTGAAAGTCAATCTGCATGCTGCGGCATTCCTTTGTTAACTCATGGTAAAAAGATTCAACCAAATTTCGGTAATCTTCTTGAATGAGATAAGGCTGCGTTTTTAACTGTTCGCCGGTCTCCATGTCAACAAACGTCGCTTCATCCCTAAAATCGAAATAACGGTCATTGGGGTCAAGAATATTAAACACCAGCACCTCATGATTATAATGCCGAAAATGCTGAAGTCCCTCCAGAATTTTGCTTGTATCTTCATAAAGAAATTCGGACAGTAGGATGATCAATCCCCGCCGTTTTATTTTTTCAGCCAACAAATGCAAGGTCTGGCTGATATTCGTTTTAGATTGCTTTGTTTTTGCCTGCTCCAATTCTTTCAAGATGAATTTGAGATATGAACGCGTAGATTTGGCCGGCAGCAGTTTATGAATTTGATCGGAGAATAAAACCAATCCTACCGCATCCCGCTGTTTTAGAAACATGTACGAGAAGGCTGCGGCAAGGTAACTGGCGTATTGTAGTTTAGTCACCTTGTGGCTGGTATATCCCATCGATCCGGAAATATCCAGCAGGATATATGCCTTCAGGTTGGTTTCCTCTTCATAGCGTTTGATGTAATACCGGTCGGTGCGTCCCCACACTTTCCAATCGATATCACGGATGTTATCGCCAGGCATGTACTGGCGATGCTCGGAAAATTCTACACTAAACCCATGAAAGGGGCTTTTGTGTAATCCAACCAAAAAGCCCTCCACAATAAATTTGGCAATCAGCTCCAAATTTTTTATTCGGGCAACGACTTCCGGTTGGAGGTATAGCTGGTATGAACTTTTTGGCGTCGTCATAACAATTACTCAAACCAATTGAATAAATCTTCAAAAAATCTCTTTCTTAAGATAGTCCTGAAAATCGTGTAAGTCTACCCTTTCTTAGCGTATTCAATAGCGCGGGCAAAATCCTGTGCCTTTTGCGAACCGATCAGCAGTCTTTTGCCATTTGTAAATTGCAGTTGCACTCCCCAGCTCCCGCTAATGTTGTACGCTTTTCCGCTTGGTCCCCAGCGTATCCCCCAACCTCCATATTCCAAAAGCGGTTTATATTTTCGCGCCTGCCATGTGACTATTTCGTTCAGCAAAATATCCTTTTCCAGGAATGGAGTGAAGCGGATGTGTATTGCTTCCGCATCTATTTGTACCTCGAGTTTTGACATAAAAAGTAAAATTGGAATACCTGCAATTATCATTAACATTAAAGGACCAAACCAGATTAGCGTGCCGTCCGGCATGGGCCTATCCCCTACCGGCTTTCCCAGAACGAGCTGCACATACAGCATATAAATAAACACCACAATACCAAATATGGTAATTGGTAGAACGATGAACCAGAGCCAGGGTTGCCGGAACTGCTGGATTTCTTCAAAATAAATGTTTTTCCCAAACTGAGAACCAGTAAGCATTGAATATTCCTAATGATTGCGTATTTCCAAAAGTTTAATTGACTCACTTATTTCAGCATACGCATACCCCCCGGATCTAAAAGGTCCGGGATTGACCAGCTTCGTTTTTCCAATTGAGTCAATTCCCACTCCCTCATGAATATGACCTGAGAAGCAAATGAGGGGCTGGTGCTTTTCGATGAATTCCCGAACGGCTTTGCTGCCTACGTGCATGCCGTTCGTTATTCTGTCAATTTTCGTATCCACCGGCGGTTGATGTGCCATAAGGATTAACTGCGAATCGTCGGGAACATCTTCAATTGCCCGATCCATAAATTCCTGCAATTCAGTCTCGGAATATTCCGTAGGGGTGCCGCCCGGCGCCGGTAATGATCCACCCACCCCAACAAAAGCCACACCGTCAATTACGATTCCCTTACCATGAAGACCGATGCCCTGCTCGACCAAATACTGATTGACACCGGCATAATCACAATTTCCGGGAACGGCATAAATGGTATTGGCATATTGTCTGACCTCTTCCACAATGCGTGCTGCATCTTTTTCATTCCCAAAATGAGTGAGATCGCCGGCCAGAAGCACTACATCGGCATTAGATAATTCTGTGGCAATGCTGTTAATCCCCTTAGTGCTGCCATGAAAATCCGGTATGGCAATAATCTTCATTTTTAATTCACTTTATTTTGTCTGCAACTTCGGTGGCTACTTTCTCTTGTTCAACAGGAAGCACGATTGTAAAAGTTGTCCCCTTCCCTTCCCTGCTCTCCACTTTGATTTCCCCATTATGTTTTTGGATTATATTATAGCTGATGGATAGTCCAAGGCCGGTTCCGACGCCCATACTCTTGGTTGTAAAACCGGGATCAAAAATTCTATCAAGGTTTCTTTTGGAAATCCCTTTCCCGCTATCAGAGACTTCCACATACAAAAAACCATTCCTTGAATAGGTCTTGATTCTTATCGTCCCCTTATCTTCAATTGCATGCGCTGCATTCACCAGCATATTCATAAACACTTGATTCAGTTGGTTTGGGTAACAGTGGATTCTGGGAATTTCGCCATATTCCTTTATGACCTCAATTCTGTTTTTAAGTTCATGCTCAACCAGCGTCAAGGTTGTATCAATTCCTTCGTGAATATTGACCAATTGAAATTCGGCTTCGTCCAGTCGCGCAAAGTTTTTTAGGCTAAACACTATCTCGGCTACCCGTTCGCTGGCAGTATTGATGACCTTATTATTTTCCTGAAGCATGGAAAGCGCCTTTTGAAATTCGTTATCATTTTTGATTTCATCCAGGCTCTTGCTGTGCGTCAATGTGTCTTTAATCTTCTCAATGCAGCGGGTTAATACATGTGCGGAACTTTTCACAGCGCCAATCGGGTTATTGACTTCGTGAGCAACACCGGCGACTAAATTACCCAGCGATGCCATTTTTTCGTGCATGATTAATTGATGCTGCATTTTCTGTAATTGGTTTAACGTCATTTCCAGTTCTTGATTCTTCAGGTTTAGATCCTGCGTCCTCTCGGCAACTTTTTGCTCTAGGACCTGGCTGTACTTGTCTAATTTTTTTGATTTGATTTCCAGTTCCCTGGAATAATGTTCCAACTGGTTATGCGCCTCAGCAAAACGGCGCTCTACGATATATGCCAAGGTCAAAATAAAAATCAAAGCGCCCCACTGGGATAACCAATACCACTTCGGAAGCACATTGATTCCAATCAGGATATCATGTAATCCCGTAACTGCATAAACAGCAAAGGCAGAAATGAATATTTTTAGTTCTTTGTTCCCGGCAAAAGCCTCTCTGATGGTTATGAACAGCGTAATAAGTATCGTTCCGACAAAGAATAGTGAATAATAAAAGCGTTGTTGCGGGATAAGAAGAACATTTAATGCATCCAATATTAAAGCAATAATCGCATAAGTAAGATGCAGCTGCCATATTCTGCGAATAATAATATTTCTACCAAGGAGCTTCTCCAGAAAGGCATATAATCCAACCGGAAACAACAGGTATGAGAAGAAACCAATATAGTATCTCAAAAACGCCGGTTCGATAAATAAGCGCCCGGTGTGATCGAATGAAACGTAGAATAATCCTGCGCAAAGGGAAAAAAATCCGAAGTTCGAGAGCAGGTAATTTCTTTGTTTAAATCTTTTAACAAAAACGAAAAGAGAAAACACGCCAATAAAAATAAATACGAATCCTATGATGACGCTGTCGATATTTGACCGGATTAGTCTCGTGTATAAGTCCCCTTCATTCCCCATCATAATCGGGTGCGGAGAGGCATCAATTCCGATCTCACTCTTATCAGAAAAAATCCTCAGCGTCAGTGTTTTATTCCGGTATTCCTTATCGAGAGGTATGATATGGGATTTTACTCCGGAGAATTTATTGCCAGCTACCGGAAGAATATCACCGGTTTGATAGATGAGATCTCTCCCGAGATAGACTTCGCAAGCCAATATGAGCGGGGGAATAAAAATTGCCGGATTTACCCATTCCACGTCAGGCAATTTTGTGCGATACCAGACAATATTTTCGGTTCCACTCGGCTGAAGAAAATTCTCAGGGTTCAAGGCGGTCCATAATGAATCGCTGCCATTCCCTTCCACCCATTTAGGAATGGCGGTCTTGTTAATTGGAGAATCCCCCCAGCGATAAAACCACCCGTCTGCAAGCATCACCGGTTCATGTGATTTTAGATTGAGGGATTGTCCGGATACCGGAAGTATTGTGATAGAGAATATCAGGACAATAGTTGGAAGAAGCTTGTTCAAATTGAATCGCATACCAGAACAATTTTTAGTAGAACCAGAATTTCAATCATAAAATGATAAGATCAAATCAAAAAATCAAATTCTTGGAAGAACTTTGAACCTCTTTCCGTTTCGAATATGATTTTTTTTTATTATATTGTGGCTCTTTAAAGACATTTGAAAACTAACCAAAATCTCATTTTCCAATGAGGAAGAATTGAATGCGCTCGTCTGTTAAGGCTCATACTCCCCATCATGGTTTACTCCCACGGCAAATGCAGGCCTTGCTGGAATCGACTCGGCTCATTAATTCAACCCTTGACCTTGATGAACTATTACAAATAATCGTTGAGGAAATCAATCGCAACCTAACCGCAGACAGAACCACCCTATATTTAGTCGACAAAAAAAAGGGGGAGATCTGGTCCAAAGTTTTGTTGGGCGATGAGTCATTATTCATTCGCCAGGCCATTGGGAAGGGTATTTCCGGGTATGTGGCCAAAACCGGCCAGATTATCAATATTCCCGATGCGTATAAAGATTCCCGCTTTAATCCGGAGGTTGACAAGAAGAGCGGGTACAAGACCCGTTCCATTTTATGCGCGCCGGTGCTGGATAAAAATAATAAAATCATAGGGGTCATTCAAACCTTAAACAAGAAGCGCGCTGAATTCAACGATCATGATATTCGATTCTTGCAGGCCCTCGCTGTCAACATTGCCATAGCCATTGAAAATGCCAGGCTATACCAGGAGGCATTGGAACGCAAAAAGCTTGAGAACGAGATCAGCCTTGCAGGCGAAATCAATAAATACCTCTTGCCTCAGGAAATCCCTAATATACCCGGATATGAGATATTCGCATATCACCAGCCGTCAAAGTACATTGGCGGCGATTACTTCGACTTTTTTACATTTCCGGACAAGTTGTTATTTGTGCTCGCGGACGTCTCGGGCAAGGGGGTTCCGGCGGCTTTACTGATGGCAAATCTTCATGCGGCGTTTCATACGCTGTGCAACGAAGTTACCAGCTGCGTTTCTTTGATAAAAAAAATTAATTCTCACTTCAATCTCTTTACTGCCCCGGACAGATATGCCACACTTTTCTTAGGCAAGCTGCATCTGAAAAGCAATCGTTTGGAATACATTAATTGTGGTCATATCCCTCCCATGCTGTTCAATTACGGTTCAAGCAAAAATAACGTAACCTATCTGGAGCATGGCGGCGTTCCTCTCGGATTCATGGAAGACTATGATTTTCAATTAGGAAAAGTGGAGTTCAAGCCAGAAAGTTACTTAATCATTTGCTCGGACGGGATAACTGAAGCAATGAATAAAAAGGGAGAGATGTTCGGCAGGGATAAGATTCTCGAATTTACAGAGAAAAATTTGTCGCTTTCTCTAAAAAAATTTGGGGATCAATTTCTGAAAAAAGTATTTCGATTCTCTAAAGAAGGAACCTATCACGACGACATAACGCTTCAAATACTTAAGAGAAATGCCGGTTAGTGCACTCTGAACTTGGTTGGAGATCAAATATGAAATTCCCAGATACATTTTACCGCTGGCGGCCCCATCCCTGGCATGGGCTTGAAGTGGGACCTGATCCGCCCAACATTGTTCATGCTTATATTGAAATTACTCCTTTTGATTTGGTCAAATATGAGGTGGATAAAACCACCGGGTATATAAAAGTAGACCGTCCGCAACGGACTTCTTCCCAACCGCCGACCCTGTATGGATTTATTCCCCGAACTTATTGCGGTGAAAAAATGCAAGCACTATCTCCAAAAGCTAAACAAGGTGATAAAGATCCTCTCGACATTTGCGTGTTAAGCGAAAGACCTATCTCACGCGCAGAAGTAATTCTAAACGCAAGAGTGGTTGGTGGCTTACAAGTTGTTGACAGAGGAGAGGCTGATGATAAAATTATTGCCGTTCTGGAAAATGATAATTTTTGGGGGACCGTAGAAGATATTTCCGGATTGCCGGATATACTTGTGGATCGGCTGTGGCATTATTTTGAAACCTACAAAATGGTTCCCAGACAAAAAGCCGATCTTTATATTGAAAAGGTATACGACTGTGCTCACGCGCTGAAAGTAGTAAAAGCCTCCATAACAGATTACGAATTGGAGTACGGTAGTTGATAAGTGATAAACCACGATGAAAGTACAAACAAAGAAAGATGCAGGTACTGCAGAACTTCTACAATCCTTCTTCGAAGCAACTGCGCCTTCCATTGGTGATGATTTTTTCCAGGCACTGGTTCGCCACCTGGCAATAACTCTCGAGGTTCGTCAGGCGTTCATCTCCGAAGTTACAGAAAATCCCATAAATGCCCACACCTTAGCTGCTTGGTACGACGGTCAATTTATTGAGAACATAGAATATGCCTTGCCCGGAACCCCCTGTGAACTGGTTCTGACCGGAGAAATTATCCAGATTCAGAAAAACTTCAAAAAGACATACCCCGGAGATAAAGGATTGGCCGGAATGCAGGTTGAAAGCTATTTGGGTGTACCCCTTATTGGAGAGGGCGGCAAAATATTGGGACATGTAGTAGCAATGGACGATAAACCAATGGAAGAAAAATATAGGGACTTTTCCACCTTTGAGGTTTTCGCGGCGCGTGCAACAGCAGAACTGGAAAGAAGACGCACAGATCAGGCATTGCGGTACCGAATTGAGATGGAAAAACTTCTGGCTAAAATCTCCACAAATTTCATAAACATATCCCCGGATCAAATAGATGGCGGCATTGAAAATGCTTTGTGCTTGATTGGAAAATTCTCCATAGTGGACCGCAGTTATGTGTTCCTGTTTTCCGAAGATGAAAAAACCTTGACAAATACCCATGAATGGTGCAATGAGGGCATAAAATCCAGAATATCAGCTTTACAGAAAATATCCACTAATGAGATCTCCTGGATGATGGAGAAATTGCATCGCAACGAAGTTATTCATATCCCTTATCTGAATCAGTTGCCCTCCGAGGCAATTTCATTGAGAGAATATTTTGTATCACAAGGGATCCGATCAATCCTTGAGGTTCCGCTGATTTCCAGCAACCGCCTGATCGGTCTATTAGGATTTAATACCAGCCGGAGCGAAAAAGAGTGGTCGGAAGATGATATAAGGGTATTGAGAATTGCCGGTGAGATATTTACCAATGCCCTGGAGCGCAAACGTGCCGATACTCTATTGAAAAAAACCCAGGCGCAGTTATTACAGTCCGAAAAAATGGCCTCGGTCGGTAAATTAACTGCCGGTATTGCTCATGAAATAAATAATCCAATTGGTGCGGTAAGAAGCGCCGTGGATAGTTCTGTCCGAGGTGTGGAAAATATTCTTAAAGCATTGAAGGCAGATCAAAAATCAGCGGACATTAAATCCTTACAAAAAACATTGCAAGTTCTTCAAAGCAATATTCAGATTATGGCGAAAGCCGGTGAGAGAATCAGCGATTTGGTTAATCATTTAAAGAACTTTACCGGACTGGATGAAGCTGAATATCAAAAGGTAAAAATTCATGAGAGAATTGACAGCACTCTGGCATTAATACAATATAATTTGGGCCGCAGGATTATAGTGAAAAAAAAATACGCCAAAATTCCTGAAGTTTATTGCTCTGCAAACGAAATCAATCAAGTGTTTATGATTGTATTAACCAATTCGATTCAGGCAATTGCGAATGAAGGAACTATCACGATTAAAACCTCACAAGAAGATGATCTCATCAATATAAAGATTTCAGATACTGGCAAAGGTATAGCGCCGGAAAAATTAAATACAATTTTCGATTTTAACTTTACCACAAAAAGCAGCCGAATCGGCATTGGGATGGGGTTGGTGAGCGCTTATAATATTATCCAAAAGCATAAGGGTGAAATGGAAATTAAAAGTGCGGTTGGAAAAGGAACGACGGTCATAATCACCCTTCCATTAATTAATTCTGTTCCCCGCTTCGGATCTTCAAATTTTTCCCAATATTGAATGTTTCAATAAAAATTGCTATTTTCCCGCCTGACGAACCATAATATTTTGGAGGAGCTATCATGTTCAGAAAACCTGTTTTCTGGATCGTATTCGTTATCGTTTTCATTGCCAGCATCATTTTTACCTATAACTATTTCTCAAAAGCATTTCCGTTGATAACCCTCGATCTGCAGATGGACCGGGAAACAGCGCTTCAATCAGCGCAGGATCTTGCTCAAAAATATCACTGGGGGCCGCAGAATTTTAAACAGGCGTCATCATTCCAATTGGATAACCGGGTTCAAAATTATGTGGAGCTGGAAGTTGGCGGCAGCCAGGCTTTTAAGAAAATGCTGGAAGAGGGCCTATATGAACCATACACCTGGCAAATCCGTAATTACCGCGAAGGAGAAACCAATGAAACTTTAATTCGATTTACACCCGCTGGTAAGTTTTATGGTTTCAGAGAAAAGTTACCTGAAGATGAACCTGGAGCCAGCTTGCCTCCCGACTCCGCACAAAAAATAGCCGAGGTAATCGCTGTTCAGGATTGGGGGATTGATTTCTCACAATTTAGGCGTGTTGAGGCATCCAAGGAAGTCCGCCCCGCTGGACGCACCGATCACACTTTTGTATATGAACGACCGGATGTGCAAATTGGCGAGGGAAAATACCGCCTGCGATTAGTGGTGGGCGGCGATAAGCTCACCGAACTCACTCATTTTATCAAAATACCGGAAGCATTCTCCCGCAAATTTGAAGAAATGCGCTCCGCTAACAATACCCTTGCATTCGGAGCCCTAATCGCCGCAGCAATCCTTTTTGTCATCGGTGGATGCATAGTCGGCGTATTTTTTCTGTATCGTCAGGGATGGGTTTTATGGAAGAAGCCGCTGTTTTGGGGAATTTTCATCGCATTACTGCAGGTTTTAGTCGGAATCAATCAGCTGCCGTTAGCTTGGATGGATTATGACACAGCGCTTTCAGCCGAAGGATTTCTACTGCAGCAGCTTGTTCAGCTATTGGGTCAATTCATTTTCATGAGTATTTTGCTAACACTTTCATTTATCGGCGCAGAAACCCTTTCCCGCAAGGCCTTCCCGAATCACATTCAGCAGTGGAAATTGTGGTCAACTGATGTAGCGAGTTCCCCATCGGTTTTGGGGCGAACCGTTGCCGGTTATATGCTGGTCGGGTTATTTTTCGCCTATGATGTGGGAGCTTATTTCTTCTTTACCCGAGTTTTGGGGTGGTGGCTTCCTTCCGAAGCGCTCTTTGAACCTGATGTGCTGGCATCTTATTTTCCGTGGCTTTCGTCAATTGCCATTTCTGCACAGGCAGGATTTTGGGAAGAAAGTCTATTCCGGGCTGTACCTATTGCCGGAGCCGCACTGCTTGGATCACGTTTCGGCAAACGAAAACTGTGGATCGCCGCTGCTTTTGTAATTCAAGCCCTGGTTTTTGGCGGTGGGCATGCCAATTATGCTAACCAACCGGCTTATGCCCGTATTGTGGAATTGATCATTCCCGCTTTCGCATTCGGATTGATTTATATTCGCTTTGGATTATACCCGGCCATAATTCTCCACTATGCTGTCGATGTAGTTTATATAGCCATGCCGTTATTCGTTGCAAAAACGCCGGGTATTTGGATTCAACAGGTGATGGTTATCATCTTGTTATTTGTCCCGCTGTGGATAGCCATCATTGCCCGAATCCGGGCTAAACGCTGGAGCCAGCTTAAGGATGAAGATTACAATCGCTCCTGGACGCCACCGGCTGTAACAGCTCCGGAGCCAGCAGAAGTTGAAGAAAGTAAGCCGGGAGAATTAGGCAAAGCGACCGGTCGTTTGGTTATGATTGGGGGAGTAGCCGGATTACTCCTTTGGCTTCTCTTTTCTAATTTTCATAATTATGCCCCGCCCCTGACCATTAGTCGAAGTGATGCAAAAGCACTGGCGCAGCAAACCCTCACCGAAAACGGAATTCAGCTGCAAGCACCATGGCAGGAATTGAGCTCGGTGGAAACGCCACTGGACCAGGATGACCGCTTTATCTGGCAGACCGGCGGCGAAGCGGATTATAACAAACTAATGGGTGAATATATCGATCCGCCGCAGTGGATAATCAGGTTTGTTAAATTTGAAGGGGATGTTGCCGAACGGGCTGAAGAGTACCAGGTATATGTTACAAATGAGAGTAAAATACTGCGAATCAGACACATCCTGCCAGAATCCCGGCCCGGCGACAGTTTATCGGAAAGTGCTGCAAGAGCAATCGCCGATTCGGTGATTCAAGCACAATATAATTTGAATCCAGAAGATCTCAAGAGGGTGTCGGCAGTACCGTCAAAACTTCCTCACCGCACCGATTGGGAATTTACCTACGCGGACACGGTGAATTATCCGCTTGAAGAAGGTGAGGCACGCATTGTTGTTGAAATTTCCGGCGACGAAGTGACCGACAGCTACGAATACATCCACGTGCCGGAGGAGTGGGCGCGGCAGGAAAGAAACAAACGGAATCTTAATCAGGTCTTTCAAGGATTAAGCGGACTGCTGATTTTCTTAATGCTTATTACCGGTGCCATTGGCGGTATTGTCAGGTGGAGTAAAAAGAACTTCTCAGTAAAATTATTCCTGCAATTTTTTGTTTTGCTAATGGGTGTGCATATCATTCTTATCATTAATAAATGGCCGGCTACTATAGCTGGATTTTCTACTGCAGAGCCTTTATCCAATCAAACACTCATGGCGATTATTCTTCCGTTTGTGGGATACCTGTTTTTGTCAGGCGGATTAGCCTTGATTACCGGTTTAATCCAAACCTGGAAAAGAGAGCAAGTTGAGATGAAAACATTCCGGGCAGTTTTATTGGGAGTTTCTGTGGGAACAATCCTTGCCGGTCTGGAAGCGCTTCTCAACCAATTTGCGCCGAATCTGTCGCCCATTTGGGCAAACTATGAGGCAGTACAAACTTATATTCCCTTTTTGAGGGCGGGGCTTACTCCTCTTGTGCAATTTATTTTAATAGCTACCATATTCTCTCTGATATTTGTGGTTACTGACCGAGTGACAACTGCCTGGACAAAGAAAAAAGTTTATGCGGTTATTCTGCTTCTTTTATTGGGATTAATTACCACCGCTGTTGACTCCATTTTGAGTATTCCCTTTTGGCTGCTTTCCGGTCTGCTAATGGGCATTGTTTTCCTGCTTACTTATTTGTTTATCTTCAGGTATGCACTGGCGCTTATCCCCATTGCTTTTGCGGTGATGGTGATGTTAGGCGAATTAAGGCAGGGAGTCATGAATGCGTTTCCTGCTGCATTGCCCGGAGCAATCTTAGCGATAATCATAGTTGGAGTGTTTTCGTATTATTGGTATAAAAAGTTGGCAGGAGAACATGCAGCATAGGAAGAAAAATGACATCCCCCATTTGTCCCCCTTTGAAGGGGGATGTTGCGGAGCGATATTATATTTAAATAAGAAATACGAAGATTAGAAATCCATCCAATAACTAGACTCTACCTATCTTGGCTTCGGCAGAGCCGTTTCCGAGCAAGCCATTAATTTCAGTCACTAATACATTTGCATTTTCAATGTTTTTAAATGCCTATTACAACCGGTAACTGAATCCGATCATTATATATAATTCATTACCCGGCTGATTTATGGCTTCATCAGCATCAGAGAAAGAATAATCTTCGCGAGGATTGATGTCCTCTCCATTCGGGGAATATGAGGTGTCATGTCCCTTTAAGTCAGACTTAAATAAATGATCAAATCCGCCAAACAGTCTTAAAGCTAATTTTCGACTCATCGAAAAAGAAGATTCCAGCCCAACTCCCAATCCCCATTGAGCACTCGTAACATCGAAATCCTCATTTCCGCCAATATATTTAAAATTACCTTTATAACGAGCATACCTTGGTCCAAATAATAAATTTGCGCCCGGTATTGACTTAAATTTTATGGGAAAAAGTAAATCGAATCGGTAATTCCATATTCCTCCTTTTTTTTCTGGAATGCCGTTAGTCGCATTATTGATAAAAATCCTTCTAGCCGCTGCTGAACTACCAGGATTTAAATAAGTGTATCCAATAGCCAATCGAGCTGTTAGGGGAAAATCAGTGGCAAAGTTTGACACATCACCATGAAGGCGCCAACCTATTCCGCTATAATATCCGGTACTTATACCCACCCGGTAATTCGCGCTTTCCAGATTAGAAGAAACGAGTAAAATAACAGTAAAACATAAATAAGCTAAAATCTTAAAAATCTTCAATTTTTTCTCCATAATGGTCTCATTATTCTTTAAAATAACTGCAAAAAGAAAGCCATTATTTAAATGCCTACTATAACATAATTGTAAAGAATTATTGGGACACTAATTGTGAAATTATTGTACAATAGCAGAAACATGCTTGACGATGTAACAATTTCAAGTTGTCATTTATAATCCTATCTATTAATTTCGTTTCGCATTTGTCAAGGGATGAATAATAGAAATCTTTGTTTTAGCGAGGGAAATTATCGATTTGAATAACAAAAATAATGATATGTGAAAGACATTGATTACCAACCAAAACAAGAAAAACGAATCAACAGATTTAGGCTTTGGCAGAGTCGTTTCTGAAGAAAGCCATTTAAGGCTTATCAACAAGGATGGCTCTTTCAATGTGAAGAGAAAAGGTTTAAACTTTTTCACTTCCTTAAGCATCTACCATTCCCTGCTCAGCATGGCATGGTGGAAGTTTATCGGACTCGCCTCATTAGGCTACCTGATTTTAAATATCGCTTTTGCCTTCATTTATGTAATCTTTGAACCCGGCGCGTTGAAGGGAAGTGAGGCAGCTACTTTTTTTGATGAATTCCTCCGGGCATTCTTCTTCAGTGTTCAAACCTCTTCCACCATTGGCTACGGACATATCTTTCCGGAAAGCGTCTCGGCTAATTTCATTGTTGCATTTGAATCGTTTGCGGGTTTATTGGGTTTTGCCATTATCACCGGGTTGCTGTTCGCCAGGTTCTCGCGACCTAATGCAAAGATTTTGTTCAGCGAAAATGCCATCATCGCTCACTACCGGGATATCACCGCCTTCGAGTTCCGTATTGCCAATGCCCGTAAAAACCAGATCATCGAATTGCAGGCACAACTTACATTCAGCAGAATGGAAAAAGCGGGGGATCATTTCATCCGCAGATATTATAGACTTCATTTAGAGCGGGATAAAGTTCCCTTTTTCCCGCTAACCTGGACAATTGTCCATCCCATAGACCAGGACAGTCCATTAAAAAATATCACTCAAAATGAACTGGTCAAATCACAGGCTGAGTTTTTGATACTTTTAACCGGAACCGATGACACATTTAACCAAGTAGTGCATTCCAGATTTTCATACCGTGGAGACGAAATTGTCTTCCGCGCCAAATTCTCCAATATTTTCGAATATGGCAAAGATGGACATCATATCACTGTTGATGTAGGGCGATTGAGCAATATTGAAAAACTGTAATTGATTTTCTCAAGAATTGCTCTTGTTTATCCCCTCAATCCTGTCTAAAATTAATCACCTGAAAAAGTAAGTTGACCCTTGGATTTATCATGAAATTCGTTGCTGATCTGCATATCCATTCCCATTTCTCTCGCGCTACCAGCAAAGACTTAAGTTTTGAACACCTCACTAAATGGGCACAGTCAAAAGGCGTGCATGTGGTTGGCACAGGAGATATTGCCCATCCCGGCTGGCTGGAAGAAATGAAGCAAAAGTTAGAACCCCTGCCTGCCGGCAGGCACGGCGCCGAAGAAGGCCTTTTTCGCTTAAGAGAAGAATTTGCCAGACCCATACAAAAGGAAGTTCCTAAAGCCTGCCAGGGGATAGTCCGATTTATGCTTGCTGGAGAGATCAGCAACATCTACAAGAAGAATGATAAAGTGCGTAAAATCCACAATGTGGTTTTTCTGCCCTCGTTCGAAGCAGTGGAAAAATTTCAGACCGAACTGGAGAAAATCGGTAACATCCGCTCCGACGGTAGACCAATTTTGGGGTTGGATTCCCGCGATCTTTTTGAAATCGTCCTTGAGACTGATCCGCAGGCTTACCTTATTCCCGCCCACATCTGGACACCGTGGTTTGCGCTGTTAGGCTCCAAATCAGGCTTCGATTCGGTGGAAGAATGCTTTGACGATTTAACTCCTCACATATTTGCCGTGGAGACTGGGCTTTCTTCAGATCCGCCTATGAACTGGCGGCTTTCCATTTTAGATCGATACACATTAGTTTCCAACTCCGATGCTCATTCGCCTCCCAAACTGGGACGGGAAGCAAACCAATTCAATACTGAACTTTCTTACCCATCTATTTTTGATGCACTCAAAACCGGCGATCCCGAAAAGTATCATGGAACAATTGAGTTCTTTCCTGAAGAAGGGAAATACCATTACGACGGTCACCGTAAATGTGAAGTCTGTTGGGATCCCAAAACAACCTTGGAGCACCACGGCATTTGTCCAAAGTGCGGCAAACCGGTTACGGTTGGCGTTATGCACCGAGTAGAAGAATTGGCAGATCGGGCGGAAGGAGAAAAGCCCGCCCGCATCCACACCTTTAAAAGCTTGATTCCACTGCCGGAAATATTATCAGAAATTCACAACGTCGGGGTAAATTCAAAGCGGGTGCAGGAGGCTTATGAAGCCCTGTTGGCAAAACTGGGTTCGGAACTGTTTATTCTCCAGGACATCCCTATTGAAGAAATAAAAAAATCCGGCGGAGAAATCTTAGCAGAAGGCATCCACCGGATGCGAAAAGGAGAAATACATGTGGCTGCCGGCTATGACGGCGAATACGGCGTCATCAAGGTATTTAAAGATGATGAGATAAAATCGTTTTCAGGGCAGATGGGTTTCCTGGCATCCAAAAAGGAGCAGAGATCAGAATCACAAAAACCAAAATCTGATCGAACATCTTTTGAAAATATTAAGAGCGAAGAAGCGAAGACTCACCCCCGAATTTCTGACCCAAAAGAATCTTATCAGGAAAATGCCAATCAACTCGAATTCGATGTTGCCGGCGAACAAATAACTATTTTGTCGGGATTGAATCCGCACCAGCAGGAAGCGGTGCTTTGTGTGGATCAGCCGCTAATCATCCTTGCCGGACCGGGCACCGGGAAAACCCGAACGCTGACTCATAGGATTGCCTATTTGATTGCCGAGATGGGAATCAATGCACAAAGCATTTTGGCGATAACCTTTACCAACAAAGCTGCCCGCGAGATGGCTCAGCGCCTGGAAAAATTGTTAGGGACAAAGACAACCGATCAAATCACTATTAAAACTTTTCACGCTTTTGGTGTTATGATTTTGAGAAAGGTGGCAGCATCCATCGGAATCAATCCCAACTTTGCCATCTGCAATGATAGTGATCGAAAAGCTATTTTGAAGCAAATCAATCCCAATTTACACGACAAGGAAGCCAGTGAATATTTAGAGAAGCTTTCTGCGGTAAAGAGTAAGCTTTTGACTGCTGACACACAGGCTCATAATCGAGACATAGTTGAAGATGAGATTTACACAGCATACGAACTTGCCCTTCGCAAAAATAATTTATTGGACTTTGACGATCTGATTGTGAAACCGGTTCAACTGTTTGAGCAGCATCCGGAAATTTTAAAACGGTATCAGGATCGCTTTCGCTTCATTTCGGTGGATGAATACCAGGATATCAATTTTGCCCAATATCGTTTGCTGCGCTCGCTGACCGGCACCCAGACAAATCTGTCTGTAATCGGGGATGCGGATCAAGCCATTTATGGATTTCGCGGTGCAAACCGGGAATATTTTATACGATTCCATCAGGACTATCCCAATGCGAAAACCATACACTTAGCCAAAAATTATCGTTCAATTCAGCCCATTCTAAATGCTTCGTCGCAAGTGATTGCCAAAAGCTCAGAGCGGAAACCGATTGAGATTTGGTCAGAATTGGTTAGCCATACCAAGCTTGATATCTACCAAGCGCCGACCGATAAAGCTGAAGCCGAATACGTTGTACATCAAATTGAAAAAATGGTAGGTGGGACCAGCTACTTTTCGCTGGACTCCGGCCGGGTTAATGACGAAGACGGAGCGGCCGGGCGCTCTTTTTCCGATTTTGCTGTTTTATATCGCATCAGCGCCCAGAGCAGACTATTAATCGAGGCTTTCCAGCGTTCCGGAATTCCATTTCAATCAGCCGGGCAAATTCCATTTTTTGAGCGCAAAGAAATTCAGGAGATACTCTATTTCTTGTGGCTGATTTATAATCCGGATTCAAATTTTCATAGGGAAAAAATAGCAACTCAATTTAGACAAACTAACATTTTTTTGCAGAAACTAATAGAATCTGCCTCAACCCAAACGATCTCAAATCTAATAAAAAGTATCCATGAATTTCTACAGGTCTATTACCTCGTAGAGAAAAATTCAGTGGATAATTCGGACGATAACAGGAACGAATTGGTCAAACGGTTGATTGCAAGAGCATCCCCATTTGAAAATCGTTTGGGAGATTTTCTTCAGACAATCACTCTGCAAAAAGAGACCGATGATTATGATCCCCGCGCCGACCGGGTGGCTTTGATGACCCTACATGCTTCTAAGGGACTCGAATTTCCGGTGGTGTTCATTGTGGGGTGCGAAGAGAATCTGATTCCTTACCAAAGAAAAGGTAAAATATTTGATTTGGAGGAAGAACGCCGGCTCTTTTATGTAGGCATGACCCGCGCTCAGGAGAAGCTTATTTTAACTCATTCCAAAAAGAGATTTCTTTTTGGCCAGTTTCTCGAAAACAAATCCTCCCGATTTTTAGATGATATCGAGAATGCTTTAAAGGAATTAAAAAAAATGGAGTATAAAAAATCCGTTAAAGAGAAAAAAGAGAGCGGACAGCTGAAGTTGTTTTAATTTTTTTCTACCTGTTAAAGTTAAGTTATTCACTTTATACTTGCGCATTTTACTCCCTCATAGCATTTCTACCTTTCGAAAGTCAAAGATAGAAATTTCTAATTAATTGACTTTAATATTAATTAAATAATATATTCATTAGGTAGATAAAAATTTTTCAAATGGAATAGAAAAGTACAAAAGGAATCAAGGATACCGGTAATGGATTAAATTTTTAGTTCATTATAACATTTGTTTTCAAGTGTTTTTTTTACATAAATATCTCGAGATTCGATTTCTTTTCATTGGTTTATGTCACTGTCTATTTTTATCACCACAGCTAACAGCAGATCAACCTCTTTACCCATATCGTTTTGATCTCATTAATGTTGACGCATACAATAATGTTTTCGAAGCAAAAGTAATTCCTGATAAATACCCAAATCTAATTTTTTTTAGCGCACGTTTAGATAAACCCCAACAAAATCTTGTTATTACAGATTTAGACACGAAGACTTTTGACTCAATAAATAGTGAAGATGGGGAACAATTTTATCCCCAGATTTTTCCTTATGATATCGATAACGATCAATTCGAAGAAATATTGTATGTTGGATTTAAGAATTACGAGATAAGAATATACTTATATGATCCCTCCAACTCTGTAAATGAAAAATCACATCTTCTCACTTTGCCAAGCGATCGAGAAATTTATAAAGGTAAAATAGATTTAAAATTTTTTCAGTTTGACAATGATTCCACTTATGAAATGTTGATAAGTCTTGGTAGCGAATACCCGCAGGATAATGCAATAAGAGGAATTTTTGCATTTGATGCTGAGACAAAAAAAATATTATGGTTTTACCCTACCGCATACTGGATTAGTGAAATGAAAGTAATTCAATCCGAATTAAAAGAAAACATAATCACGTTCTCTGCCTGTGGCTGGGCAAACGGAATGGCTTATTCAAACGGAACGTTTTTCCGCTTATCAAAAAATGAAATTTATTTACCCGATACGACCGTTATTCAGAAAGGAGACGCGGGTCTTCTTAGACTCGATACACTCGCGGTTGATTATTCTAATGATAATACTAGTGCTATTGTTACCCTAGATAAGAATGGGAAAAAAATGTGGGAAAGAAAGTTTGGAGGACCGTTTAGCTGCACTATTTTAAACACAATTAAAGCAAAAGCTGAAACACAATTAACTACAGTAGAAACGGTTTATAGTGCAACAGTTGAAAGCAAAGATATCTTATATATTATGAATCCCTATGACGGGACAATAAACAATCAATTGGATTTCTCTGAGGCAGGTTTATCAGGTCAAGCTGTACACAATAACAAAATATATGTCGCTCTAAAAAACAAGGCGTTACAAGTATATGATCAAAAGTTAAAACTCACTAAAGAAGCTTACTTCGAAAATCTCAAAGAGTTGCCCTATATATTTTCAACACCCGAGAATACCTTTGTGGTAATCAACACCATTGACAATAAATTAGTTTTTCTTGATGAGAATTTTAAAATTGCCGGAATCCCGGAAAAATTTGGGGGAGTGAAGTATTTATCCTCGATAAATCAAGTAGCAATTATTCAAAAAGATATTTCCAGATACAGCATGGTTTTTCTCAAATGGTGGCAACGAATTTCCCGGCAAACGTTGATCAAAATAGCATTTATATCCGCGGGATTGATAATAGTTATACTCATATTATGGGCAATTACAATTTTGAAATCACGTAAATGGATACGCATTCAAAAAGAAGCCCTTGAAGAAAGCCAACAGAAACTCACTGAAACAATGGGGATGCTAATTCAACAGGAAAAAATGGCATCTTTGGGAAATCTAGTTGCTGGGGTTGCCCATGAAATCAATTCACCCAGTGGGGTTATCCACAGCGCCGTAGATGTCTTAAATCGATGTATCAGCAAAATCGAAAATGATCTAAAAAATGCTGTTTCAGAAAATGACCAATCTCTTCAACGCTCATTGGAGCTTATTAAAGAAAATAATCAACTCATACGAACTGCGGAATCTCGAATCGTTACCATAATTAGTAGCTTAAGGAACTTTGCCAGATTGGATGAAGAGCCATATCAAAAAGTAAATCTTCATGAGGGTTTGGATAGCACACTTACGCTCCTCGAGCACGAATTGGCAAATCGAATCTCTGTTGAAAAAAAATATGGTGAAATTCCACCGACAATATGCTATCCAGGTCAAATCAATCAAGTATTTATGAGCGTACTGATGAATGCGATTCAGGCAATTGAAAACACCGGTGAGATTCAAATTGAGACAATGAGAGCTGATGACAAAATATTTGTAACGATATCTGATACGGGTAAGGGAATTCCGCCCGAAAAATTATCATTTATTTTTGATTTTGGCTTTACGGATAAACGCACCAGAATAGGGTTGGGAGTGGGTTTACCCTCAAGCTATAAGATCATAAAAGAACACAACGGAGACATTAAAATAAATAGCGAAGTTGGAAAAGGAACGGAAGTTACAATCGCTTTGCCGATTACTTGATCAGCCGAATATCTAATCCCTTCTAAGTAGAATATTAGCCTTTAGTATTATAAAATTGGGACGAATTATTGTCGATTGATTTATGAAATACAGACTTCATCATTTGAAAATGGAATATTGTATTAAATATACCACTATTTCTTCCAGCATTTGTTTATTCACTGTTGGCTATTTACTAAAGCATCACAACTCAAGACATTTTAATGCAGTGGTAGATAGTCTGGTGAGAGTTTGTAAGATCCAAGTTATTAAGGAGGGGTTATGAATAAATTATATTTTACAATTTCACTGATATTCATCCTTTTGATTTCCTTCAATATTTTTCCTCAAAATAGTGAGCAGAATTTTTCACGCTTTAGAGTTCTGCTAAAAAACGGGAATAGGGTTGAAGGAAAAAGTGGCGTTTTAACTTCAACCGAATTAGAGGGTTTCACAAAAAAAGGAGATCCAATTAAAATTCCAATCAATGATATTAGGGTAATGGACCGCCATACGGGGTCTCAGGCTGCCAAAGGTGCTGCTATTGGTGCAGGGTTAGGTCTTGTGACTGCACTTACGTTAATTCTCTATGCAAACGCAGATGAGACGCGTGAACTTAAAGTAAACGAAGGAGCTTTAATCTTTGGAGTTACGGGTGTTTATGGATTGATTGGGTTGGCAATAGGCTCGGCTTATTCAACATGGGAAAGGGTTCCATTAGATCTTTCTCTAAGATATGATCCGTCCCGAAAGTTAAAATCTTTTTCAATTAAATTTTCAATCTCAAAATTAATTCCAAAAACTTAAACAATACAACTTTAACAAATGGGGAGAGAAGAAATGAAGTCACTAAAATTTCATCTAATTTCATTAGCTGTAATAATCTCAATTTTGGCCGGATGCGCAGGAAGTCAACTTGTAACCCAAAAACCAATAGAGATAAAGCTTGCTTCATTTTCTACGCTTTATTTTATGGCAGAACCTAACGTCGCAGAGGATGTTACTAAAGAAATAACCCAATTGGAAGAACGGGTCATTTCAAAACTTAAGAAAAAGGATCTCTTCAAAAATGTTGAACTTGGTAATGTTGCTGATTCCTCCGCAGGAACCTTACAAGTAAAAGCGACGATTTCTGAAATAAAAAAAGTGAGCAATACCCAGAGATTTTTCGGGGGCGCATTTGCCGGCAAAGCTTCTATGCTGGTTGAGGTGGCTTTCATTGATGTCGCTGCGGGAAAAACAATCGGATCTTATTCCATCCAAGGAAAATCAGGCGGCACAGGGGTGTCCGGGGGAACGGGAGAAGCTATTTGGAAAACGGGAGATGCAATAGTGGAACTTATTTCTAATAACTATTAGGAAACTCTGGTTACCTCTTAATATTTGACTGAGCCAATTTATTCAATGCACAATTGGCGCATTTGGGCAACTCCTGATCGACATGGGTAAACTGCCGGATAAACTTTTTTCCGGCGAAGAGAACAGCTATTCCAACGATTAGAAATGTGATTATTTCTTGAATACCCATTTTTTACCCTAATCCCAATAGTTTTCCACCTTGATATACAATCAATGCTCCAATATAAGCCATCGTAGTCATATATAAAACCATAGATATTGGCCAGCGCCAGCTATTCGTTTCCCGCTTTACGATTGCAACGGTTGCCATACATTGACAAGCCAGCACAAAAAAGACCATCAATGCAACAGCCACCAGCGGAGTAAACACCGGTTTGCCGGTTTGGGGATTTTTTGCATTGCGCAGTTCCTCGCGTAAACTCACCGACGATTCATCAGCGCCTTCCACATTATAAATTGTAGCAAGGGTACTGACCATCACTTCCCGGGCCGCAAAGGATGTGATTAATCCAATCCCGATTTTCCAGTCGAAGCCAAGTGGTTCAATTGCCGGTTCAATAAATCGTCCGATTTGGCCGGCATAGCTCTGTTGAATAGCCTCAGCCGGTGCAATATTGGTCTGATGATTCGGTTTGGGATATGATGCCAGAAACCACAATACAATTGAAATTGCCAAAATAATCTGCCCGGCATTCAATACGAAAATCTTGCCTCGTTCATACATTTGCAGAAATACCCATTTCGGAGAAGGAACCCGATAGGGTGGAAGCTCCATCACAAAAGTTGAAGATCGTTGTTTTTTTACCACAAAAAATTTGAACACATACGCAACCCCTATCGCAGAAAAGATACCGACCAAATACATGGAAAGAAGTGTTAAGCCGGACAATGAGAAGATTCCCAATATTTTCATGCCGGGAATAAATGCTGCGATCATTAGTGTATAAACCGGCAAGCGGGCACTGCAGCTCATAAACGGAGCAATCATTATAGTAACCAAGCGGTCCCGCCAATTTTGAATAGTCCGGGTGGCCATAATACCCGGCACCGCGCAGGCAAAGGAAGATAATAAAGGTATTACGGATCGACCGCTTAACCCGACCCCCTTCATGAATCGATCCATAATAAATGCCACACGAGCCATATATCCGGTATCTTCCAAAATTGTTAAGAAGAAAAACAAAAAAAGAATTTGGGGTAAGAAAACCAAAATAGCTCCCACCCCCGCAATTGCGCCATCAACAACAAGTCCTTTGAAAACACCGTCGGGTAAAAATGCGGCCACCTGCCCTGAAAACCATTGAACCGAAGATTCAATAGCATTCATCGGAACTTCTGCCCATGTAAATATTGATTGAAAAATCACAGCAAAAATAAGAACAAAAGCAATAGGTCCGGCAATGCGGTGGGTTAATATTTTGTCCAATTTCTCGCTAAAACTCAATCCAACGTCTGACTCCTGAACCGAATCTTTGCACATTTCATCAATCCAAGCATAGCGCCATTTCGATTCAAACATGTGCCAGTGAATTTCGTGTGCTTCCAATGATTTCCGGGCGTTTTTCACAATTTCTTTTAACTCAATGCCATATTCAAATGAAGATCCGTTTTTATTGGTCAGCCAATTTTCAAGCGCTTTATCACTGGATAAAACCCGCAGCGCTTCCGCCCAGCTGGCGGTTTCATTTAAATGGGAATTATTTTTGTACCATGAACAAACCGGTAACAGCGCTTCATGAATATCGTTGTCAATTTTCCAGATAGGTTTATATTGGTATTCAGTTCGAGTGATTTTGCCAATAGCTTCCTGAAGCTCTTCAATTCCTTTACCTTTATTCGCCACAAGCGGGATTACCGGAATATTTAGCTTTTGGGATAATTTGTCCACATCAATATGAAGTCCGCGTTTATGAGTAATGTCCATCATATTAAGCGCCAAAATAACCGGTATTCCCAAATCCATTGTCTGGGTCACTAAATAGAGGTTTCGGGCAAGATTGGTGGCATCGGCAACAACAATCACTAATTTTAAATGCTGCGGTTCGTCCAAACGATCCATCAGCACATCGACTGCAATCTTGTCATCCAGCGACTTGGGGACTAAACTGTACAGGCCGGGCAGGTCGTGAATCCGTATCTTAGATCCGTTGGAATTCTTCAAAACGCCGGTTTTCTTTTCCACTGTTACGCCCGGATAATTCCCTACTTTTTGATGCATTCCCGTCAGTGCATTAAAAACGGTGGACTTACCGGTATTGGGATTTCCAACAATGGCAATTTCAATTTCAGGTTTTTTCCCTCGCGGGTGGGCTTTTTTGATTCCAAGCGCTTCGTTCATGGGTCATCAATCCTTGATTTTTTCGACCAGAATTAGTTTTGCTTCCGAACTTCGTATGGACAGAAAAAAACCTCGGACTCTAATTTCCAAGGGGTCGCCAAATGGTGCGAATTTAACTAAAGTCACTGCTGTTCCAATCATGAGCCCTAATTCCATCAAATAATCTTCATCGCTATTGTTTTCTCTGAAGCCGCGGATTATCCCTTTCTCTCCCGGCTTCAATTCATTTAATGGGATCCAATCAACTTCCATATATTAAGTAATCGATTATAATAATTATCAATCAAATGTGCGCTGAATATATACTTTTTTGTATAGATTGGCAAGGGGTTAAAAATTTGATAACTATTCTCAATCTTTTTGACGGAATCAGTGTCGGTGAAATCTTTTAGGCATGATTCCGTGCCATTCTTGCAACAATCTTCATAAGGTAAACCAGTCAACGCGATTCATTTTATCATCATTTTCTACTTATTGCACTCATAAAAAATCAACCAATTAAGATATTAGCCAAATTCGTTAGTATATTTTGTAAATTGGAATTAGAACATAACCCAGACTTGTTATGATCGTTTACACAGATGATGTAAAGTATGCTCAGGAAATTCTTTTAAAACAAGTAACCTGGAATTCATTAGGTGTAAATGAAGTTGAAGAAAAAGTAAACCGATTAGCCAACACTTTATTCGAAAAAAAGACGATCTACTCATGCAACATCCCATCACATAACTTTGCAGAATTCATTTTCATAGTCAACCATGCTTCAAATTCACAATTCAGTATTCTTCAAAAATTAAGTGAAGAAAATAATCAGCTGCAACACGGGATTTTGTGCATGGCAAAATCAGGAAGAAATTTTGTTGGTTTTAAAAACAGATCATGGATAGGTGTTCCAGGAAACATTCATCTCTCTGGTTTCTTTTCGCCTCAATGTCCAGTCCTGCATTATAACATTGGATTCACAATCATATCTGCGATTTCGGTCATTCAAACCATGGACTCATTCCATGAATTGAAAGATAGGGCATCCATTAAATGGGTGAATGACATCGTAATTGAAAATTCAAAAATAGGAGGCGTTTTAACCCTCACTCAATCACAAGGACAGAATGTTACGGGAGTCATCATTGGTATTGGAATCAATGTTGAAAGAACTCCAAGAGTTATGCCAGACATTTATGTCCCAAAAGTCTCAAATTTATATGATTTTATGAAGGATAGGTTTTCGTGCAACAAAGGTATTGTTTTCTCAAAGTTGGTATATTTCCTAAATCAGAATTATATAAAACTCCTCAACGGGGATTATCCACAATTGCTTAAATTTTATAGAGAACGTTCAATCATAAAAGGTAGGGAGGTTGAAATTTATTCGGATCCACTCAAAGGTAAACCGCAGAAACTCGCGGAAGGAAAGGTCATTTCTATAGGAGAAAATTTGGAGTTAATTTTGGATGGAATTGATAAACCTGTTCGAAATGGAAGATTGGTTCTGAAAAATTAATTAGTCTTGAAAATTTAACCAGCCGATATTATACTTTTGGTGAATCAATTCACTTTAGGTGATTGCAGATGGAAACACCCGATCTCATTGCTGTTTGTATTTCTGCTTTAATGGCTGTTTTTTTAGTGTTAGCATTTTTGGCATTCGCCATGCGTTTAATCTTAATCATCTTTCCCGAAAAACAAAAAGAGGATTCGGCAGTAGTTGCTGCAATCATCTCCACATTAAACACCATTTTACCAGCAGTGAAAATAACTAAAATCGAGGAGCTAAAATGATCTTCACTAAATCCCCAAAAACAATTAGAGTAATGTTTACAACCTTTAGGGATGGTCTTCAAAGCTCTTTTGGCGGAAAAGTCAGATTGGATGATTTTCTTCCAGCCATGAAAGCCTCAGTTGAAATTGGAATTCGTCATTTTGAATTTGGTGGTGGCGCACGTTACCAGGCGCCCCTGTTTTATTTAGGGGAAGATCCATTCGAAACAATGAAAAGTATACGTGAAGCCGTTGGTCCGGGGATAGATCTCCAAATATTAACACGCTCCGTTTCCGGCGTTACACTTACGACTCAATCACCCGAAGGATTAAAACTACAAGCAAAATTAATGAAAGAATATGGTACGACCTGGGATAGAAATTTTGATTACATGAACGATGTGACTAATCTTATTAATACCGGACGACCCATAGTAGAGGCAGGCATGCATCATCAGGTATGTATTGCTTTAATGGGAATGCCATTCAAATCTGACAGAGTTCACACCGCCGAATTCTATATTGACATCGGTCGTCGTGTTTTAAAAAGCGATGTCCAAATCGATAGCATTTGCCTTAAGGACGCCAGCGGAACCACTGATCCGAAAACGATTTATGATACGGTTATTGGACTTAAAAAGATAATGACCCCGGAAATGCCCCTCTGGCTTCATACCCACGATACGGCAAGCACGGCTGTCGCTTGTTATATGGCTGGAATAGAGGCAGGTGCCGATGGGGTCGATCTTTCGGTTAGACCGCTAGCGAGTGGAACGGTTCAACCCGACGTGCGCTCTTTAGCCCATGCATTGAAAGGAACGGGATATTCACTTGAAATTGATGAAACCAAAATGCCCGTCATTGAAGATCTTTTAAATGAAGGATTAAGAGATTATGACTTCAATCCTACAACTACTACAGCAGATGCGAGGGTACTTGGTTTTCCAATGCCCGGCGGTGCTATCGGACCCAATGTGCATATGATGGTGAAAGCGGGAATTCTTCATAAATACGGAGAAGTTTTGGCTGAATTCCCCGTAGTTGTTGAGGCGGGTGGAGCCTGGACAAGCGTTACACCCGGAAGTCAGCAATATTGGCTTCAAGCGTTCAATAATGTAATGTATGGGCGTTGGAAAAAAATTGATCCTGGATATGGAAGAGCGGTTTTAGGTTATTTTGGTAAAACGCCACTAACTCCCGACACCGAAGTAGTTAAGATCGCTTCGGAGCAACTTAATCTTCCTGTTTTTGAGGGGGATCCATTAGAAGCTGCACCCAAAAATACTGAGCCGGCAAAAAAAGCGCTTGAAGAAAGGGATCTGCCGGTTAATGACCGTAACATCTTTCTTGTGCTTGCCGCAATGGTTCCTGGAAAAAAGATCGAGGTAAATGAGGGTATCCGCTTTCTTACCGGAAAAGCCAAAATAGATATACCGCTTAAGAAAAAAGAGGAGCCAAAACCTGCAACTGTTGACACAAACGTTCCTGCTCAAACATCAGGAGCCGCAATAACCAAACCGATTACCTCAAAATGTATTGTGGAAGAAAATGGAAAAAGCAGGACTTTTATGGTGACTGTAGAACCCGTTTCGTCAGATAAAACTGTATCAAATCAAACTACTATGGATAAACCAATTGTTGAATCAAAATCTGTCTATTCGACATTTGCAGGATCCGTTGATGTGGTGGATATTCTCGTAAAGGTTGGAGATAAGGTCAAAAAAGGTCAGGTAGTTGCTCATGTAGAAGCCATGAAAGCGAAACATGATATTAAATCTCCGTACGAGGGAACCGTATCCTCCATCAAGATACAAATAGGAGACGAAATAGATTCTACAAAACCTATTCTAACAGTTTCTTAAGAGATAATCATGGAAGAAATCATAAAACTTATGGATCAATCCGGTTTCACTCATATGAATTGGGGAAACTGGATAATGTATGTCATTTCCGGAATTCTGGTTTTTCTAGCAATAAAAAAAGAATATGAACCGCTTTTATTAATTCCTATCGCTTTTGGGATTGTTCTGGCAAATTTCCCATTAGCTGAAATGGGCTCATACGGTAAAGGCATAATTGCCTTAATCTATCGCACGGGCATTAAAACCGAACTTTTGCCTCCGCTTATTTTTTTGGGCGTTGGAGTGCTTACCGATTTCCGACCGCTTTTGGGAAGACCGATCACGTTCCTTTTGGGCGCCGCAGCACAGCTGGGAATATTTGTTGCTGCTCTCGGAGCAGCGTTTCTATTCGGATTTAGTTTTAAAGAAGCCGCGTCGATTGGAATTATTGGTGGTGCTGACGGTCCTACCTCTATTTTTCTTTCGAGTCAATTGGCCCCGCATATTCTTGGTCCAGTGGCACTGGCGGCATATAGTTACATGTCCCTGGTTCCTATTATTCAACCTCCTATATTAAAATTATTGACGACCCATCATGAAAGAGCTATTGAAATGCCTCAAGCGATGCCGGTATCCAAAACGGCGGTCATTTTATTTCCTATAGTAACCGGGGCTTTAGCCTCCCTGGCCGTACCCTCCAGCGCACCTTTAATCGGGATGCTAATGTTCGGCAATTTAATCAGAGAAAGCGGAGTGACAGAACGGCTTCGTAAAACAGCAGGAGGAGCTTTAATAGATATTGTTACTATCTTCCTAGGAATAGCAGTAGGCGCAACAATGGATAGCGTGAATTTCCTTAATTATCAAACTCTTATGATTCTGGCGCTCGGCGCGGTGGCATTCGCCTTTAGCACTGCAGGCGGAATCATTTTCGCCAAGATCATGAACTTCTTTTTATCAGATGGGAAGAAGATTAATCCCTGCATTGGTGCGGCGGGTGTATCGGCAGTTCCTATGTCAGCTCGAGTTGTTCAAAAATTTGTTTCCGACAAAACGGATGGCAGAGTAAATCCCCTTATGGCGGCAATGGGACCAAATGTTGCGGGAGTGATTGGATCTGCCGTCGCAGCAGGAGTGTTTTTAACTTTGTTGGGTTAAATTATCTTAAATTTTGCTTCATTATCTCGCCCATCCAGTACACCGATTCGCCCCTTTGGTCGTATTTCAAAAACATATCGCTGAGATCAAATCAAATCCAATTGTTTTATTTTCAACAAGTTGAACAGAAAATAAAAATATTGGCACATCCTTTGAGGATATTCATGGCGTGAATGAAAAATAATAATTAACTAAAACTAAATAACATAAGGAGAAGTAATCATGAAACGTTTAAATCTTTTATTCACAGTAATCGTAATGGTCTTAAGTTTCAGTGCAACGCTATTTGCGCAGGATTCTACAAAGACCCAAACAAAAACTCAAACCAAAACCCAAACAAAAGCTCAGGTCAAAACTCAGCAGAAAGACCAAAATCAGGTGAAGGCTGCCGGTGCTACACAAACCCAACAGAAAGATCAGAATCGATTGCGCATCCATACAGATCAGCAAAATAAAGAACAGGTGCAAAACCAAAACCAGATTCAGCACGGACCACGGTTTGTTGACGAAGATGGTGACGGCTACAATGATAATGCCCCGGATCATGATGGTGATGGAATACCCAATGGTCTCGATCCTGACTATACCGGGCCAAAAATGAAGAATGGAAACGGACAGAAGGGTTTTGTGGATTTGGACGGCGACGGCATCAACGATAATATCATGCAGCAAGGACGGCATGGAAAAGGTATTAGTGGAAAAGGGAAAGGAAAGGGTAAACAAGGAACCGGACCTAACACCGGAACCGGTCAAAATCAAGGTGGTAACGGCAACCAAAATGGCGGTAAAAAATAATTAGGCATTCAACGAAAGATCGCCTCACAGGATGGGGCGGTCTTTTTTTAATCTAAACTACTGATGAGACATAAAAATGAAACCTCGAAACTCAAAATTGAAAATGATTTTCATAGCTGTCATTTTGTTATCCCTTTCCTTTGATCTTCTTTCCCAATGGAATCTTACTTTATCACTTGATCAAGCTTATAACAACAATCCTTTTCGATTACCCGAACAGCAGGAAAGCTGGATTTCATCACTCAATTTTGGAATTCAAAGGCAATTCAACAATTTTTTTATAAACTACGACGGCCAATTCAACTACTTTGAGGCTATGGGCAACCGCAATTTTTATTGGCATCAGGTAGGAGTTGGATTTGGTTCCGAAAACACCAATTTTGGAATGAATGTTGAACAGCGGGTGAATAAGACAGATTATAATATTTACAATTATTCTATGCTAGCAGGTTACTTCAATCAACAATTTCAGCTGGCCAAATTCAATTGGTTATGGTCAAATGGAGCATTTTATAATGATTATTCAGAACTATCACAATTGAATAATTGGGAAATCAATTCCAATCTCCAAATTCACCGAACTTTTCCCACCCGTACAACCATAATGGGTGGAACAGGAATATATTATAAACGATATACAAATTCCGAACTGACAGTCCCGTTAGATACGGCAACCACTCAGATATATGAATCCGCCCTAGGTAACGGTAAAGGCGGATCAAGCGGGGGAAGGCATGGCACGATTGGAAGCGACGGAGGATATTTTTCCCAAATCATCTATGCTGATTTTGAGGTGCCATCCATAACGCAAATCAGACTGTGGGGGCGGCTAGCCCAATCTCTGACCGCAACAACCGGTTTGGCAGTTCAGTACAATTATCAAAACTTGTTGTCAGAATCAGCACGTTTTATCACCGGAATCAGTTACAATTACAGCGAAGAATCGCAAATTTTTGATGATCCGATGGGATACGAAGGATCTTCCATCGGGGGAGAATTGACCCAGTTGCTCTTTGGCGGAATCATTTTGAAGGGCGCCTTCTATTACAGAGATAAGCAATATGTCTCTCAAGGGATTTATACGGATGCTGAGATATACGATGGATCAATTTTACGTAGCGATATAGACAAAATTTTCTGGTTGAATTTTCAAAAACGGGTGGAGATCAACTTTAGAGAAGGAAGTGATTTGATTTTCAAGTTCAATTACCAATGGATTAACAATCAGTCAAATAGCTATTGGTATGACTACTCAAATCATCAAGTTTCAATCGGTTTTGAATTTCAATTATGAGTTGGTTTTAAAATGTTTACATTATATCAACTGAATTTTCTATTTACGGCAAGATAATAAAATTGGTCAAAATTAAATCACACATTTTAAGGAAACTCTTTTCAAGCCCCAAAGTATTTGTCCTTACCTTCTTGGTTCTTGCCGTCTTAATGATTTCCTCAGCCGTTATTGAACTTTATCAAAGTAAAAAAGAACTAATGGGCTTAATGAAGGAACAATCTCACCAACTGCTGGAAGCACTTTTAATCTCATCAAAAAATGCGTTATTAAGTAATCAAATAACAGAAGAATCTTTGAAAGAACGGTTGCTTAACAATGCAAATTTTATCCGCTACCTTTATGAAACTGGTGAAATTTCTAATCAAACTTTAACAAAATTTGCCCGGGAAAATGATCTCTTTCGTATCAACATTTTTCGGAATGATGGTCAAAAAATATTTTCCAGTCATGAACAAGTTCATTTTGATCTCCCTGATAAAAATTCTCCTCAGGAAATTTTAGCTCCCATTTTTAACGGAGTGACAGATACGCTCTTTATTGGGATGAAAGAAGCCCGTTACGAGTCGGGTTTCCGCTACGCAATTGCAATCGCTGCAAAAAACAGAAGCGCCATTGTGCTAAATCTGGATGCTGAACAGATTCTTAATTTTCGAAAACAAGTCGGATTCGGTATTTTCATGAGAAACATCATTCAGAATCCGGGTATCGTATATGTTGCTCTACAGGATACGACCGGCATATTGGCAGCATCAGGAAATGTACGGGAATTGGAATCCATTGGAACTTCTCCCTTTATTTTAAAATCATGGCAGGATTCTACATTTGCAAACCGCATTAGCGAATTCGATTCGCTGGAAGTATTTGAAGCTATCCACCCATTTTATTTTCAGGGAAGATGGTTGGGAATGTTTCGATTGGGAATCTCCTTAGCGCCATTGAAAACCATAAATGCTCGAATTTACCGAAGAATTGTTGTGATAAGTGTGGTACTTATCTTCATTGGTTTAGCCCTTTTCAGTCTGGTTTTGGTAAGGCAAAATCTGGATATAGTTCAGAAGCAATATCAGGTTGTCGAAACCTACTCTGCTGCGTTGATAGAGAATATGAAAGATGCGGTGATTGTTTTAGATAGCCATTCCCACCTAAGAATATTTAATCAAGCCGCGGCAGACCTTTTTCAGACTCCAAAAAAATCTATCATCGGGGAAAAATTAACAACTCTTTTTGAAGAACCGCTTTGTGAGTCTATTTTACTCTCGGCTTCAAATATGCAGGAAGTAAGCTGTAAAATAAATAAACGAGAAAAACATTTGCTGATTTCTAAAAGTAAATTCGAAGATGAAAATGAACAGGAAAACAGCATTCTCATCATCAGGGATTTAACCGAGCAAAAACATCTCGAAGAACAATTACAACGGAAAGAAAGATTAACCGCCATGGGTGAACTGGCATCTGGCGTTGCTCACGAAATTCGCAATCCATTGAATGCAATCAGCACCACGATTCAGCAATTGGATAAAGATTTCGAACCCATGGATAATAAAGAAGAATATCATCAGTTGTCGCGAATGGTTTATAAAGAAGTCCGGCGAATCAACGAGACCGTACAGAGCTTCCTGCGCTTTGCCCGACCGGAGCCACTTCAACCGTCGCAATTTCACATAAAGGAATTATTTGAATATTTTAAAAACCAGTATAACTCCATAATGGATCAGCAACAGATTGAATTTCAAATCAATCTTCATTGGAACGGGGAGGTCTTTTGGGATAAAAACAAAATGCAGCAGGTATTCATGAACCTCATCCAGAATGCAGTGGATGCTATCGAAAAGAATGGCAAAATTTCCATTGATGTTGAGCAGGAGAATAGTTCCCGATTAAAAATTCGAGCTGCAGATAATGGACCCGGAGTTCCTGAACAAATTCAATCTAAAATTTTTAATCTATACTTTACCACCAAAGCAGAAGGAACCGGGATTGGATTGGCAATTGTTCAACAAATCATATTTGAGCATGGTGGTACTATTTCAGTGCAAAGTGAAAATCAAGGTGGTACAATTTTCAACATCATAATACCATTTAAAATCCAAACATCTTGAACATTATAATACCTGAACACTTTAACACCTTAAGACCATGAATCAACTTTCCATATTAATTATTGATGATGAAGAAGCCCAGTTAAACTCTCTGAAGAGTTTCTTATCCCGGCGTGAGTACGACGTATTCACTGCAACTAACGGGAAGCTGGGTTTTGGAATCGTTCAAAAACAGTTGATCGACCTCGTTTTAACCGATTACCGGATGCCGGATTGGAATGGCCTAGTGGTTTTGCGGAAGATCAAAGAATTTAATCCGGAAATTGATGTGGTTGTGATTACTGCTTTCGGCAACATTGAAGATGCTGTTGAGATCATGAAAGCTGGTGCCTATGACTACTTATCCAAACCTATTGATCTTGATGAGCTGGAAAACCTTATTAAACGTGTAAAAGAAAAAAGGCAACTGATAGTCGAGAATCAATTATTAAAAGAGCAGCTCAGGGAAAAATTTAAATTCGATGCCATCGTTTCGCAGAGCGGCCAAATGGAAACCGTACTGAACGACGCTGCTCGCGTGGCATCCAGTAAGGCATCAGTTCTTATTCGCGGGGAAAGCGGAACCGGTAAAGAACTAATTGCCCGGGCAATCCATTTCACCAGCCCGCGCAAGGATCAGCCTTTTGTGGTAGTGAATGTGGCTGCTCTTTCGGAGAATTTGATTGAAAGCGAGCTTTTCGGTCATGAGAAGGGTTCCTTTACCGGAGCTAACCAGCAGCGCATCGGCAGATTTGAACAAGCCAACAATGGTACCCTTTTCATTGATGAAGTGGGGGAAATTCCTCCACAAGCACAAGTCAAATTACTCCGTGCCATTCAGTTCGGTCAAATCGAAAGATTGGGCGGCGCTAAAACTATTGATGTTGATGTTCGGATTATTGCCGCTACCCATCGTGATCTGGAAGGAATGATTCGCAACGGAGAATTCCGCGAAGATTTATACTATCGCCTAAATGTGGTACCAATATGGATTCCCCCACTTCGTCAGCGAAAAACTGATATTTCGGCATTGGCGGATCACTTTATTCAAAAATATGTCAAGGAGAACCAAAAGGAGATCAGGGGAATTACCAGAGAAGCGCTTGATCAGTTGATGAAATTTGACTATCCGGGAAATGTGCGGGAATTGGAAAATCTCATCGAACGGGCAGTGGTGTTTTGCCGCAGTGAATACATCGACAAAAGTGACCTGCCTGAACAGTTACAGATCATTGGCAGCGACTCAATTCTTGATGCCACCCGGTTAGATGAAGGATATGAGGAAAAAATGCAGGCATTTGAAAAAAGAATGATTGAGGAAGCGCTAAAACGATCACAGGGAAATCAAAGCGCAGCAGCCAGATTATTGGGAATCACCGAACGTCATTTACGTTCAAGGCTGGAGCGTTTAGGGATGAAATGAAATATTCCCTGCCGTATCATCTTTTAGGATATAAAAAGATAGATAAGAGTCACCATGAGCCTGTCGAAGGGTGGTTAGACCTCATAATCGACTACCCTCTTCTCAGAACGAACTCTATTCAAAAAATCCACCACTTTTTGATGCTCAGGATGCTGTTGGTAGGCTCGTAAATCTTGAAGCGAATCAAATTCAGAGAACAGAACTACATCCGATGCCGCATCTATTTGATCAATATTAATACCCACTTCCATCTTCCTAATCTTAGGAATTTTCTTGGGAAGTGATAGCAACTTCTCTTTCAGTTTCAAAGCGTTTTCTTTTTTAGTGTTACCTTCGGCAAATTCAAAAAGCCGCCACATGACGATATGTTTGATCATTCCTTAACATTCTTTTAAAAATTATCTGAATTTACTACATTTGATAAAATAGAAAAAGCTCAAAACCATGAAAAAAGAACGAACAAAATGGTGGGGTTGGGGCGATCCGCAAAAGAGTTATGATCTGGAATCCCGGCCGCACTTTTGGAAGTATTTAAACCAAAAACTCGATCTCCCCGAAAAACCTTATCTGTTTCCACCCTCACTGGATGAGATTAAATTGCCTGAAAGCAAACTCTCCTCTGAATTGCTCAATCAATTAAATCGATTTTTAAAACAAGAGCAGATTTCTACTTCCGAATTGAGTCGCATCTCCCACACTTATGGCAAAAGCTATCACGACCTGATTCGGATTCGCTACAAAATATTTCCCCAAACACCCGATGCGGTCATCTTTCCTCAAAATGAAGAAGAGATTTTGAAAATTCTGCATTGGTCAGTTGAAAATCAAATCGCTGTGGTGCCATGGGGGGGAGGCACCAGCGTGGTGGGCGGTGTGGAGGCAGCTAGTGAATCCAATCACCATGGATTGGTTGCTCTTGATTTAACTCGAATAGATGGAGTTCTCAGAATTGACACAACCTCTTTGACTGCGGATGTTCAAACTGGAATTTTCGGTCCCAAATTGGAAGCAGAATTGAAAAAACAGGGATTAACCCTATCCCACTACCCCGAATCATTTGAATTCTCAACGCTGGGGGGATGGATCGCAGCCCGCTCTGCCGGACAACAATCAACCCTGTACGGCAAAATGGAGGACATGGTGGAAAGCATCCGGCTGGTAACACCGGAGGAAATTTTTGAAACTCCTCCCTTCCCCCCTGCAGCGACAGGTCTCAACTACAAAGAAATGGTCATCGGCTCCGAAGGGATTTTGGGGATCATCTCACAAGCAAGGATAAAATTAAAGCCTATTCCTGAGCAGAAATATTATACAGCTATTTTGTTTCATAGTTTTTCTGATGGAACGGACGCCTGCCGAAAGATCATTCAGTCGGGAATTAAACCTGCCACGGTGAGGCTTTCGGATGAAGAGGAAACCGAATTTGTTTTTTCATTGAGGAAAAAGAAATCCGGCAAGTTGGCAAACTTTGTTCAAGAAACAGGAATAAACTGGCTGGATAAATTCGGCTATCGATTTGGCAAGAGAGCATTCCTGATTTTGGGGTTGGAAGGAAGTCGCCGAGAGGTATCATTCCAACGGAAAAGCATCCGCCGAATCCTTAAAGAATTTAAAACATTTCATTTGGGAAAAAGCATCGCCCAAACCTGGTACAAACACCGCTTTGAAAATCCTTATCTGCGGGACATTTTGCTGGATTACAATATTTTGGTGGACACGCTGGAGACTTCCACTGAATGGGAAAATGTGTCCAATCTATATCACAGTGTAAAAGAAGCAATTCAAAGTACCTACCAAGAATTGAGAATCCAGGGAATTGTCATGGCGCATTTGTCACACCTGTATTCCACTGGCAGTTCATTGTACTTCATTTTGCTGGCGCTTCCTCACACCGGTAAAGAAATTGAAGAATGGCGGGAGTTGAAGCAAGTAACTTCCAATACCATTGTCGAAGCAGGTGGTGCCATCAGCCATCACCACGGGATTGGATTGGATCACCGCCAGTGGCTGGAAAAGAATGTCGGCAAAACTGCTGTAGATTGGCTGAGACAAATCAAGCAACAAGTTGATCCGAAGAACGTTTTGAATCCCAAAAAGTTGATCCCATGAGAGGTTAAGTAAAGAAGAAATCTCTCAATCGCCCAACAATTGATTTGTAATCTACAGAAGATTTATTATTTTATATTTGAGTGATGATCCATCCTATTCTTATTACTACTCTTATAATATCCAGGATAGATTCTTAACTCAAAATCTTTCTTTACTCCTTTTTAATAAAGACTGGAACAACGTAAATCTAAATGACCCAACCATCTCCCTAAAGGAAAACCTAATGAAATTAGTGCTGATCAACCCAAAATTACCGGAGAGTTTCTGGAGTTTCAAGTGGATAAATAGCGCCATAATGCCCGACAATAAATCGACCAATCCACCCCTGGGACTGGCGACTTTGGCAGCTTTGTGTCCCGCTGAATGGGAAGTTGAAATTTTTGATGAAAATATTGAATCGATCCCGTTAAATCCGAAAGCCGATATCATCGGAATTTGCGGAATGGGAGTCCAGTTTAAGCGACAAAGCGAACTGCTGACATTTTATAGACAGAAGGGATTCTATGTTGTTGCCGGGGGAAGTTATGCTTCCTTATGTCCCGAATTATATGACACCCTTGCAGATAGTGTTATTTCCGGAGAAGCTGAATACATTTGGAAAGAATTCTGCCGGGATTTCGAAATGGGCAAACCTAAAAACTTGTACCAAGAAACGGGAACGGTTTCCCTGGCGGATTCACCGGTGCCTCGTTTTGATCTGTTAAAGTTAAATAGTTACCGGTCGGTTAGTTTACAGTTTTCGAGGGGTTGCCCTTTCCGCTGTGAATTCTGTGACATTATTGTGATGTTCGGGCGTAAGCCGCGAACCAAGTCCCCGGAACAGGTGGGGAAAGAGTTAGACCTGCTAAGAGAACTCAATGTTCACAATGCTTTTTTTGTGGATGATAATTTAATTGGCAACAAACCTTGCGCTAAAGATTTATTAAGATTTCTCAAGGAATATCAGCAACAACATGATTACAAGATGTATTTTGGTACCGAAGCATCTCTAAACATGGCACAGGACGATGAACTTCTAAAACTCTTTTCGGAAGCTAATTTTAAATGGGTTTTTATTGGGATTGAATCTCCTGATGAAGAAAGCCTGAAAGAAACAAAGAAATTTCAGAATACCCGCCAGGATATACTTACTTCAATTCGAAAAATATATTCATACGGCATCGACATCTACGCTGGATTTATTATTGGTTTTGATAATGACACCACAAAGACTTTCTCAATGGTTACCGATGACGAATCAGCGGTCGCATCCGTTTTGCCTACCCCGTGGCCAGTGGACCCCGACACAGTCCTCGCCGCTCCTGAGGATCCCGACGGCGCAACAGACAACGCCGCCCTATTCTTCGCTTTTTTATCTATTTACGTAATGGATGTTTATTCACCAAGCATAAAAAGCTTCCTGCTGGCAAATATACTTATCTTATGCACCATTCTTATCCGACAAATCTATGCTTGGCTTATTGGAGCGTATTTACTTTTTAACCTTCTGAGATATAAATTAAAGCCACAAAACATAAATTTAGTACATATTATTTTGCCAACCCTTATACCTATTACGGGGTTA